>Ga0207710_10000035_pt1 | contig 253729 bp, 188 predicted proteins | sample KBSS24metaG_FD_184400 | JGI IMG/M metagenome (GOLD analysis project Ga0207710, IMG submission 184400) | Switchgrass rhizosphere microbial communities from Kellogg Biological Station, Michigan, USA - KBS S2-4 metaG (SPAdes) (version 2) | ecosystem: Host-associated > Plants > Roots >...
GGTCTATGAGCTGGCCAACCAGTTGCGCGGCCGCTGTGGCGAGCGCCAGGTGGCGAACGCGCGGGTCGGCTACGCCCAGCTCTACGGCGCCCCGGGCACCGCTGCCGTCACCATTCTTTCGACGTGAACGACCGCATCGTCCTCGGGATCGGTTCGTCCCCGTTGGCGGTGAAGGCGGCCAAACCACCGCCGTCGAGCGACTGGCTGAGCAGTAGGCGACCCCGAACCTGATCCAGTCTAGAAGAGGAGACCTGATGGAACTGGCCGGGAACGTCGCGCTGGTCACCGGCGGAGCTGGTGGGCTGGGCGAGGCAACCGTCCGAGCGATCGCCGCCGCTGGCGGGTCGGTCGTCATCGCCGACCTCAACGACGAGAAGGGCGAGAAGCTCGCGGCCGAACTCGGCCCGTCGGTCCGCTACGCCCGGACCAACGTTCTTGACGACGAGTCGGTGCACGCGGCGATCGCGGTGGCGGGCGAGCTGGGGACGTTCCGGTTCGCGGTGGCGGCCCACGGTGGATTCGGAGTCGCGCAGAAGGTCGTGCAGCGCGACGGGTCGCCGGCCGACATGGACGGCTTCCGCAAGACCGTCGACCTCTATCTCAACGGCACCTACAACGTGCTCCGGCTGGCCGCCGCGGCGATCGCGACGACGGAGCCGAACGAGGACGGCGAACGCGGCGCGGTGGTGACGACGGCGAGCATCGCGGCGTTCGAGGGCCAGATCGGCCAGTCGGCCTATTCGGCGGCCAAGGGCGGCGTCGTGGGGCTGACCCTGGTGGCGGCCCGCGATCTCGGGTCGCTCGGTATCCGGGTGGTCTGCGTCGCGCCCGGCACCATGCGCACTCCGGCCATGGAGTCAGTCGGTGAAGACGCGTTGAAGAAGTTCGGCGCGGCAGTGCCGTTCCCGCGGCGCCTAGGTCATCCGTCCGAGTACGGGGCGCTGGTCGTGCACATCCTGACCAACCCGTACCTGAATGGCGAGACCATCCGCCTCGACGGTGCCCAGCGCTTCCAGCCCCGGTAGGCCCGCGACCAACGAGGCGCGACGAGCGCGGTCGCGGTGGTCCCACGAGGGCCAGGACCACCGCGGTGGTCATCTCCTATTTCGTCGACAGCGCCAGGGAGTCGCCCAGCCGCGCCCGACACGTCGAACCTCAGGGAATTTGATGATGATGTCATCTCCGTCGAGGTGCTTGCTTTGGCGCGGATTGGTGTCGTGACCAGCGCATATCCAGTCCATGCGTTGCCGCCCAAGAGAGCTGTTGTGTTGCTCGGCATGACTGCCTACGATCAAATGACGTTATGTTCAACTCTGTGTTAGCCCGAGGGAAGGGGCCGGGGTGGACGTCGAAGAACTTATCCTGATCAGTGTTGATGATCATGTCATCGAGCCGCCGACCATGTTCGACGCGCACATTCCGGAGCGCTACCGGGACCGGGCGCCGCGCATCGTCAAGGGACCGGACGGCGGTGACCTCTGGGCGTTCGAGGACGGGTTCGCGCCGAACGTGGGGCTGAACGCCGTCGCCGGCTGCCCGCCGGAGGAGTACGGGCTCGACCCGACCGAGTACGCGCAGATGCGACCCGGTTGTTACGACGCGGGCGAGCGGGTCAGGGACATGAGCGCCGGTGGTGTGCTCGCCGGGCTGAACTTCCCGACGTTCCCGCACTTCTGCGGCCAGCTGTTCCTGCGCGCCAAGGACAAGGACCTGGCGCTGGCCTGCGTGCGCGCCTACAACGACTGGCACATCGACGAGTGGGCCGGCAGCCACCCGGACCGGTTCATCCCGCTGTCGCTGCCCGTCCTGTGGGACCCGGAGCTCGCCGCGGCCGAGGTCCGCCGGGTCGCCGCGAAGGGCTGCCGCACGGTCACCTTCTCGGAGAACCCGTCCAAGCTGGGCCTGCCCGGCTACCACACCGACCACTGGGACCCGTTCCTGCGCGCCTGCGCCGAGGAAAACGTCACCGTCTGCCTGCACATCGGCTCGTCGTCGAGCCTGCCGATGACCTCACCGGGGGCGCCACCCGAGGTGATGATGGCCCTGACGCCGACGAACAGCCTGATGGCCGTGACCGACCTGGTGTTCTCCAGCATCTTCACGCGGATCCCGAACCTGCGGATCGCGATCTCCGAGGGTGGCAACGGCTGGATCCCGTACGTGCTGGAGCGCGCCGACTACGTCTACCAGCACCACCGCGCCTGGACGTTCACCGACCTCGGTGGCCGGCTGCCCAGCCAGGTCTTCCACGACCACATCTGGACGTGCTTCATCGACGACCCGACCGGTGTCCAGCTCCGGGAGAAGGTCGGCGTCGACAAGATGATGTGGGAGCTGGACTACCCGCACTCCGACTCCACCTGGCCGCACGGCCCGGAGATGCTGTGGAAGGACCTCGCGGACCTGCCCGACGACGAGATCAACAAGATCACCCATGAGAACGCGATGCGCTGCTTCTCGTTCGACCCGTTCGCGCACCGGCCGAAGGAGCGGGCCACCGTCCGCGCCCTGCGCGCCGAGGCAGCCGACGTCGATGTCGAGATCAAGAGCATGGGCCGGCGCAAGGCCGAGTCGGGCGGCGACCCGTCGGCCGCCCTCATGGCCCAGGCCGGCACGGGAGCCGTGGACGGCTGATCCCAGCTGGAGTCCGCCGCGGCAGACCTCGACGAGGGGATGGCGCTGGTCCATCGAGAGTCCTCGGAAGGGTGTCGCGGCGGGCTCCGGCGGTCGCGCGGGGAACGCGGTGGGTGCTGTCAGGTTGGGAGCGGGCGGAAGACGGCCGGCCGTTTGCTGGCTCTGGCCGCGAGTGCCTCGGCGAGGTCGGGGCCGTCGAACGAGGCGTCCATGCGGGCGATGGTGTCGGTGAGTGACTCGTCGAAGCCGCGGCCGAGGTCGGCGTAGACCTGCGCCTTCATCGCGGCGAGGGAGGCGGGGGAGCAATGGGCGGCCAGGTCCTTCGCGTAGTCGAGGGCGGCGTCGAGCGTGGTGCCGTCCGGAACGACGCGGTGCACCAGTCCGAGGCTCGCGGCCTCGGTGGCGCCGACGGAGCGACCGCTGAGCAGCAGGTCGAGCGCGGCCTGCAGGCCGACGAGGCGGGGAAGCTGCCAGGACAGGCCGTACTCGGCGACCAGGCCCATCCGGGAGAACAGCGTGGCCAGGGTTACCGACTCGGCGGCGATTCGGATGTCACTGCCAAGCGCGTAAGCGACGCCGATGCCGATGGCGGGGCCGTTGAGGGCCGCGATGACCGGCTTGCGGAGTCGATAGGCGAGCAGCGGATAGTCGGCCCGCGCCGGGAGGAACTCCCGGATGGCGGTGGCGCCCTCGCGGAGGACGGCCAGGTCGGCGCCGGCGCAGAAGCTCGTTCCGGCGCCGGTCACCACGATGGCGCGCACGGCCGGATCGTCGTCGGCGGCGCGCAGCGCGGCGGCGTAGGTGCGCGCCATCGTCGCCGTCATCGCGTTGCGGACCGCTGGCCTGTTCAGGGTGACGACGCGCACTCCGTCCCCGGCCGTGACCACGATCTCGTCGTCCGCTTCGGTGTCTCCGGGGCTCCCGGTGTTGGCCATGTCCTCGCCTCCGGTCGGCGGCGTGGCCTGACCAGCCAGGCCGATGCCGATGTCGGGTGTGTGTCAATGTCAACGGGCATGACATCCCGAATTTGACGGAAATGTCAAGTCTTTCGGGGTGTGGGGTATGTCGTCTGGTCTCGACGCGGCTCCAGCGCGGTGGGCGCGATATGGCACCATGGCGACCCGGGACTCGCGGGCCCACTGATCGCGGTCGGCTGACAATCACGACAGCGGACCGTGGCCTGCCGGACGCCGGACTGGTCGTTTGACACATACGTCAAGAGTGCGGTCCAATGACGGTGCTGCTCCTGATCCTCCGTGTAGAGGCCGCGCCAGTAACAGCTAGATCAGGTAACTGTAGCTCCGATTGGATGGTTGTCTCGTGACCGGTGCCGTGATCGTTGACATTGTCCGTACGGCGTCGGGGAAGGGGAAGCCCGGTGGCGCCCTGTCAGGTGTCCATCCCGCTGACCTGCTCGCTACCGTGATCAGAGCGCTGGTGGAGCGTAACGATCTGGATCCGGCGCTCGTCGACGACGTGATCGCGGGCTGTGTGGGGCAGTACGGCGATCAGGCCCTGAACATCGGCCGCACGGCGCTGCTTGTGGCGGGCTTCCCCGAAAGCGTCCCAGGCACGACCGTCGACCGGCAGTGCGGCTCGTCGCAGCAGGCGGCGCACTTCGCCGCACAGGGTGTGATCGCCGGCGCCTATGACGTCGTGATCGCCTGTGGGGTGGAGTCGATGAGCCGGGTGCCGATGGGCTCGACGGTGGGTACCGGCGACCCGCAGGGTCCGCTGGCCGCGCGGTTCCCGAGCCGGCCGAACCAGGGTGTGGGCGCGGAGTTGATCGCGGCGCGCTGGAAGCTCGACCGCGAGCGGCTGGATGCCTACTCGGCCCGCTCGCACACCCTGGCGGCGGCCTATGCCGCCGGGGGTGGCTTTGACAAGGACATCGTCCCGGTGGCCCTTCCGGATGGGTCGTCGCACACCGTTGACGAGACGGTGCGCGCCTCGACGACCGTCGAAGGGCTGTCCGGGCTGCGGGCAAGCTTCTACAACGAGGAGATCGCGGCCCGCTATCCGGAGATCGGCTGGGTCATCACGCCGGGCAACTCCTCGCCGCTGACGGACGGCGCGTCCGCCGCGCTGATCATGAGCGAGGAGAAGGCGGCGGCACTCGGCCTCGTCCCGCGGGCCCGTTTCCACACGTTCGCGGTCGCCGGCAGCGACCCCGAGATCATGCTCACCGGCCCGATCCCGGCCACCCACAAGGCGCTGAAGCGCAGCGGGCTCGCGCTGGCGGACATCGACGCCTACGAGGTCAACGAGGCCTTCGCCCCGGTGCCGCTGGCCTGGGCGGCCGAGTTCGACGCCGACGAGGACAGGCTCAACCCGTGCGGCGGCGCGATCGCCCTGGGCCACGCGCTGGGCGGCTCCGGCACGCGGCTGATGTCGACGCTGCTCAACTACCTCGAGGCCACCGGCGGCCGCCTCGGCCTGCAGACGATGTGCGAGGGCGGCGGCATGGCGAACGTCACCATCATCGAGCGCCTCTGACCGCCTGCCCGACCACCTACGGCCACGGGCGCTACGGCCACGGGCGCCCCCGTGCTGGCCGAGCACCCACCGACGTTCTTCAACCGGCCCGGCAACCACACACCGGGCAACGACATGACATTCCGCGACATCGACCACGCCATAGCCGAGCGCGGCCCGGTAGCGCCGAGATCGCTGTGGTCGGCGTGGGCGTCGCCCGGCCCGCGGCCTTAGCCGCGGCGACCGGCCGTGATCCACTCCGCGAGCACCTGCGCGGTGTGCTGCCCCACGGTCGGGAGCACTTCTGGCTCGGTGGTGGCGTCGGCCGCGGCGCGCGCGTCCTCGTCGGCGCGGGGCGTCGCCGCGGGCACCAGGACGATTCGGCCGTCGGTGGTACGCAGCCGGCGTAGGGCGCGTCGGTGCAGCACGTGTGGATCGGCGACCACGTCGTGGGCGGTGTTCACCGGCGCGACGGGGAGCCGGGCCAGGGTGAGCCGTTCGATGACGTCCGCGCGGCACCGGTCGGCCAGCCAGCCGCGCACCGCCTCCTCCAGCTCCGGCCCCGCCGCGTCGGTGGGCGCGCCGACGAGTACGGCGAGGCTGGAAAGCTGGCGCGCGGTGGAGACACTGATCGCGACCCAGTGGCCGTCCGCCGTCGCGAAGACGTTGCGCAGGGCCGCGCCGTCCATCCGGCTGCCGAGCCGGCCAGGCGGGTGAGGGACGGTAGCCGCCGGGCCCGGTGGGTCGGCTCGGTCGGCGGCCGCGGCGGTCAGTGTCGGGCCGACGACGTGCAGCATTGGCTCGACCGGGTTCACGTCGACGACCCGGCCCCGTCCGCCGCCGGCTCGGACGTCGAGGCAGGCAGCGAGGACCCCGAAGGCGCCGGCGAACGCCATCACCGCGTCGCCGAGCGGGACGGACGGCAGCACCGGTGGCCCGTCCGCCGCGCCGGTCATGTGCGTCAGCCCCGCGAACGCCTCGCTGAGCGTGCCGTTACCCGGACGAGCCGCGTACGGGCCGTCGGCCCCGTAGCCGCTCACGTGCGCGACCACCAGTCCAGGGTTCACCGCGAGCAGGCTGGCAGGGTCGAGGCCCCGCCGGGCCAGCCGCTCGGCGGGCTCGTTGACCACCACGACGTCGGCTGTCGCCACCAGCCCGCGCAGCGCCGCCCGCCCGGCCGGGTCCCCGAGGTCGAGCACCACCGAACGCTTGCCCCGGGCGACCAGCGGCCAGAATGGTGTCGCCCGGTAGCCGTCGCCGCCGGGTGGCTCCACCTTCACGACATCGGCCCCGTGGTCGGCGAGCAGGCTCGCGAGTAGCGGCGCCGCGTAGAGCGACGCCGCGTCCAGGACTCGCAGCCCGGCCAGCGCGCCGGCGGTCATCCGCGCTCGGGCGCCGTCAGCGCCGCCGCGGCCGGCTCCTGCCCGGCCGAGGTGGGAAGGGCCGGGACCGGTCGGGTCTGGGTGATGGTCGTTCCCCAGCTGTGCAGCGCGGCGGCGTGCAGCCCGCCGAGGCCGCCAGCCACGGTGACGATCACGTCCTGCCAGCGGCGGGTGAGCCGGACCCGACCGCGTTCGTCCACCCAGCCGATGTCCTCGAACTGACGCTGGTGCTGCTCGGGCCACTCGGACAGCGGTACGGAGGCGTGCTCCCACAGCAGCCGCTGCACGTCCTCGACGTCTGGATAGGCCTGACCGATCAGCTGTGCCCAGACCGGGTTGAGCGCCACGAGTACCTCGGCGAACGACAGTTGCACGAGGAAGCCGTTGGCGCCTGTGTGGGCGAGCGCCCGCCCGATGAACCGCAGCAGCACGTCAGGGTCGCGCGCAGTCACCTCGCAGATGTTGGCGGTGCCCATCGCGCCGAACACGGTGACCGCGTCGCCGGCGACGCCGCGCCGCTCGGCCAGCGGCGCCCAGGGGGAGCGCTCCTCCCACTCGGCGAACACGATGCCAGCGACCCGTCCCGGCTGGCCGAACGTGCTCTGCGAGGTCACCCCGATCCGCTGACCCGCGACGTTGCGCATGACCAGCCGCAGCGCCCGGCCGATGGCCGGCGCCGAGCCGTCGGCGCCACCGAGGCAGCCAGCCCCGTACGGAATCTCGAGCCGGTGGCGGACGGGCCCGTTGACCACCACCGCCGGCGTGACCGAACCGGTGGTGGCGTTCAGCGCGTGCAGTTCGAAGGCCGGGTCGGCCGTGGCCTCGACGACCGCGCGTAGCAGCGGCATCGCCTCGGCCGGGGCGCCGGCCATCACCGCGTTGACGGCCAGCTTCTCCGCCGTGCACGCCGCTCCCGACGGTGGCAGCACAGCGACCACGTCGTCCGGCCGCAGCCCGGACACGGCGAGGTAGCGGTCCACCCGCCGCGGGGTCGGCGGCACCAACGGGAGGCCGTCGCCCCACCCGCGGGCCCGGGCGAATGCCTCGAAGTCTTCGGGGTCGGCCGGCGCCTCGACGCGGGCCGCGCGGCTCGCCGGCGCCGGTGTGGTCGCGGTCATGAGGTGGTCGCGGTCATGAGACGGTGGCTCCCAGATTCTCGAGCAGGCGCGGGAACAGTGCGCGCGCGTGCGCCCGGACCTCCTGTTCGGACAGCGTGTGCAGCGAGAACGGCAACACGATCAGACGCAGCCCGCTTCGCCCCTGCTCGGCGGCAAGTGTGCGGGCCAGGGTCTCGAAATGCGCGGTGGCCGCCACGATCGAGGGCAGACCCCGGTTCAGGCCGGCCAGACCGTCCTTGACACTCCAGGAGGTGCACGACCCACAGTTGCCGAGACCGGAGATCAGGACGTCGGCCCCGCTGACGAACGCGTCGTACTCGGCCTGCTTGCGCTCACCCTCGGCGCCCTTGAGTCCCTGCGCCCGACGCCAGCTCGCCACGACCGCGCCGGCACCCGCCAGCTCGCGAGTCCACTCCTCGACGGTCCAGTCCCATGCGGGCCACAGGACGTCGACCCGGAAGCCGACCCGGCGGCCGGCCAGCGGGCCCGCGTCGGGCCCCGGATCGGAGTTGCCGGGATCGATGTCGCCGGTGGGGTCCACCACGGTCAGCGTGTCCTTCGGGCCGACCGGAGGCGTGGACAGGGTGGACAGCGACGGCTTTGACGAGGCCGTCATATTGGTGGCGAGTGCCAGTGCCCTCGGGTCGTGGAGGCGCAGGTCGCGCAGGCCAGGGACGTCGCGACGTAGTGCCCCGTTGACGACGTCGAGAAGCTGTTCCGGCGGGAGCACGCAGTCCGCGCAGTCCACGTCCTCGAGCGCCAGGGCCAGCTCAACACTGCCGAGGTTCTCGTCAACGGCGGTCAGGCGTAAGGCCGCGCCATCGCCGGCGAACATGGCTGACAGCCGGCCGACGGCGCTGGCCACATCTTCGAAGTCGATCAACCGGTCCTCCTGGATACCTGCCTCGCCGGGACCGTCCGCGTGGTGGCCCCGGGCCCGATCGTCGTCGCTCCCAAGGAGGGAGAGCTACCGGTCGCGACGCTGGCTGGCTAAGGAGAGCATCGTCTGACAATATCGTCAAGGATGGCTGAGCCGTGCGGCTGCTGGCTGGAGGTGTCCTCAGGCGGCGCGGACTGCCCGTTGCAGTGCCGGCAGCAACTCGGGGTCGGTCTTGTAGGTCGCGTAGATGGTCATCCGGGTGACGAAGTCACCGAGCTTCGCGACCAGCGCCGGGCCGACCTCGTCGGGCGAGCCGACGATGGCGAACGTGTGCAGCATCTCGTCGTCGATGAGATCGGCCATCGACTCCCACCTGCCTTCCTTGGTCAGCCGGGTCAGCTCCGGCTGCAAGTCGCCCCAGCCGTGCAGCTCCAGCACGGACCGGTAGGCGGGGGTGGAGGCGTAGAACGCGATCTGGGCCTTGGTGCCGGCGATCGCGGTGGCCATCTCCTCCTCGGTGCGCCCTACGGCGACGAACGACGGCCCGGCGATCTCGAAGCCCTCCAGCGTCTTCCCGGACTTCTCCCGCCCGCGCCGCAGCGCCGGCAGGGTCACCTCGTCGAGGTAGCGGGAGGTGGTGAACGGGTGGATGAAGAAGCCGTCGGCGACCTCGCCGGCGATCTCGGTCATCACCGTGTTCACGCCGGCGACGAACACCGGCGGCGGGCCGGCCGGGTGCGGCGGCGGCGCGAAGAACGGGGTCATCAGGGTGTGGGTGTAGAACTCGCCCTGGAAGTCGAGCTTGCTCTCCTCCTGCCAGGCGGTCCAGATCGCCTTGAGCGCGAGCACGAACTCGCGCATCCGGGCGGCCGGGCTCGACCACGGCATCGAGAACCGGCGCTCGATATGCGGCTTGACCTGCGAGCCGAGCCCGAGCACGAACCGGCCCCTGGCATGGCGCGCGAGGTCGTACGCGACGTTCGCCGTCGTCATCGGGGTCCGGGCGAAGGCGATCGCGATGGACGTGCCCACGGTGATGTTCTCGGTGGCCTGCAGAGCCTGGAAGACCTGCAGGAACGGGTCGTGGCGGGTCTCGCCTACCCACAGGCCGTCGTAGCCGCCCTGTTCGATCTCGCGGGCGTCGGCCGCGGTGACGTCGATGTCCTGGGTGAGTACCGAATCGATCTTCATCGGGTTCCTTCGGTCGGGACGCCCAGCTCGCCCTGGGCACGGGTGGCCTCGCCGCGCGGCACTCGCCGCGCGGTACTCGCCGCGCCGATGGCCGGGAATCGAGGTCAGGTGCTCCCGTCACCGTCCAGGCTGCCCTGGCATGCCAGCACGGTCCACAACTGGCCCCACGCTGTCCGAAGTACCGCCCTCGGTACTCGTCGGCTATGGCCCGAGGGAGAGGTCGGCCAGCCGACGCAGACGAAGGTAGCGCGCAGGCCGCCGCTGCTCCCGCCGCCCGGCGAGAGCCGGTGCGTGCCAGCGACGAGCCGAACTCGCTGGAGACCCGCATTCCGATCAAGGGTGTGCGGAAAGTGTCGGCGGCGGCCGTGGCGTCGAGCCGCCGGTACCCGCACATCAATGCTTCGTGGGACGGCGAGGAGAACGAGATCGTCCTGCACCACCAGATCAACCTCGGAATCGCGGCGGCCACGCCACGCGGTCTTCTCGTTCCGAATATCAAGGACGCAGGCCAACTCGCCCTCGTTGAGCTCGCCGACGCTGTCACGGACTTGGTCCGAGCTGCCCGCGAAGGCCGGTCCACGCCCGAGGACATGGCCCGGGGCACCATCACGATCACCAACATCGGGCACATCGCCGCGCGGCACACCCGCGCCACGGTCGCCAGTGCCGGCGTGAGTTCGGTCTCCTCGGCGGCAGCCGGGACGTGTTGCTCGCGTGGGGTTCGGGGCGGGGTCGCCTGGTTGGTCTCGGCGTGCTCCCGGTCAGATCGATCTCAGTCCTGCTGTCGTTCGCGCTTGTGCGCTTCGCGGGTGACGACGCGGACGGTGGTGAGGTCGGGGTCGGCTGGGTCGGGCAGGACCATGCCGGCGGCCTGGCCGGTACGCAGGTAGTCCAGCACCGCGTCCTCGAGCCGCTCGCCCGGGACGACGGCGGGGATGCCGGGCGGGTAGGGCGTGATCTGCTCGGCCGCGATCCGGCCGGCGGCCTGTTCGAGGGGGACGTCCTCGGTCGGGCCGAAGAAGGCGTCGCGGGGCAGCATGACCGTCTCCAGCTCCAGTTCGGCCAGGGCGGGCAGGGCCACCAGCGGGGGTGGGGGAAGGCCCGGGGCGGCTTGGGAGAGGGCGGTCAGGGCGTCGAGCAGCCGGGCGCCGGTCTCCTTGTCGTCGGCGAGGGAGAGCTGGATGCCGATGCGGCGGTGGTCGCTCAGGCCGCTGTCGATCCGGGGGTGCGCGCGGAGCCAGTCGGCCGCCTGGTAGCCGCTGATGCCGAGGCCGGTGACGTCGAGGAGCAGTTGGAGCTCGTCAAGGTCGTGGGAGGCCTCCGCGCCGAGCAGCTCGTCGCGCACGACGTGGAGGCCCTCGATTCCGTCGATGTCGGAGCGCAGCTGGCGGGCCAGGGCGAGCGCCTCGCCCAGCTGGTCGCGGCCGTGGCGGACCATCTGGCGCCGCCAGCCGTCGATGGCGGCGTAGATGAGGACGTTCGGGCTGGTGGTGGAGAGCAGGTCGGCGCAGGCGGACAGCCGGGAGCGCTCGACCAGGTCGCCCTGGAGGTGGAAGACGGAGCCTGCTCGAAACCGGCGCCGGCCTTGTGGACACTGACGACGCAGACGTCGGCGCCCGCGTTCATGGCCCAGGTCGGGAGGTCCTCGTGGAAGGGGAGGTGAGCGCCCCACGCCTCGTCGACGATCAGCGGTTTGCCGCGGCGGTGGCAGATCTTGGCGATGGCCGCGATGTCGGCGCAGGTTCCGTAGGGAGTGGGCGAGACGATCAGCGCCCCGGCGACATCCGGGTAGCGCTCCCAGGCCTGCGCGACGGCCTCCGGCGACGGGGGATGGGCGAGGTGAAGCGCCTGGTCGTAGCGGGGGGAGATCCAGCGGGGCCGCAGGCCGGAGAAGATGCCCCATGCCACCCTTCGACCATGAAACTCTCGCGCTACCGGGCGCTGCTGGCCGTGCCGGGCTTCCCCCGGCTGCTGGCCAGCTCGCTCGTGGCGCGGCTGCCGCAGGCGATGACCGGTCTAGCGATGATCTTGTACGTGACGGGGGGTGGCGGCTCTTATCCGGCGGCCGGTCTGATCGTCGCGGTGTTCGGGCTGGCCAGCGGGCTGACGACGCCGATGTTGGGTCGCGTGATCGACCGGCGTGGGCCGAGGCGGGTGTTACCGCCGTGTTCTCTGGCGAGCGTGGGAGCTCTCGCGTCGTTCGCTGCGCTCCCGGCGACGGCGACCGGGTCGCTCGCCCTGGTCGCCGGGGTCGCCGGCGCCGTGAATCCGCCGATAACCCCGGCCGCGCGGGCGTTGTGGACGACGCTCGTGCCCGCGGCCGACCGTCCGACGGTGTTCGCGCTCGAAGCGACCGCGCAGGAGCTGGTGTATGTGACGGGGCCGGCTCTCGTCGCGGCGGTGGTGGCCCTGGCGTCGGCGGCCGCGGCCGTCGTCGTCACGGGCGTCCTCGGCCTGGCGGGGATGATCGCGTTCACGACTGCGCCGGCGGTACGCCGGGCCCGCGCGTCGACGGTCACGGAGGGTCCGCGCGGGCGGCGCCTGCCTCCCGGCCTGCCCGCGCTGGCGGCGATCGCGTTGCTGCTCGTCGCGGCGCTTGGCGTGGCCGAAATCGCGGTGGTCGCCGCCTCCGGCGAGGCAGGCTCGGCCGGCTTGTCCGGCCTGCTGCTGGCCGGGTGGTCGGCCGGTTCCATTGGCGGCGGGCTGGCCTGGGGAGCCGCGGGCGGCCCGGTCGGGCGGAGGCCGGAGGTACGGGACCCGAGCGGCCGCGCCGCCCGAAAACCGGGCGTAAGCGGGCGGCGGTGGTCCCGAGGCCGGCTTGCGAGGTCTGGGGTTCGGGCAGACTTGCGACGGCCTGGTCTGGGCGTGATGGTGGCCGTCCTCGGGGCGTCCGTCGCCCTGGTTGCCGTCGGTCCGGGTCTTGCCGGCATCGCGGTCCTGCTGGTCATCTCCGGCGCGACGGTTGCGCCCACGCTGGCCGTCGTCTATGCCCGGGTCGAGCGGACAGCCGCGGGCAGCGCGACCGAGGCGTTCGGCTGGCTGACCACGGCGGCGCTCGCCGGGGGGACCGTCGGTGCGGCGGCCGGTGGGGCGCTCGCCGACGCGGTCGGCCCGCGGGTGGCTCTGTTTGTCGCCGGGACGGCCGTCCTGGCGGCTGTGCCGCCGGCTCTCCTGTCGGACCGGCGGGGTGGCCAGTCTCGGCCCGGAAACGGCGGGCCGTGCGCTGGGCACGGCGTCCCGGCTTCGGCTACCGCGTACGGTCTGCCGGCCCCGGCCCCGGCCAACGCCCAGGCCAGTCCGGCGGTTCCGCGTCCTGGCGCGGTCCCGCGACGTCGTACCAATCGGACGGGTACCAATCGGACCGGGGACTAGGTGCGGCTAGGCGCGATCGCCGAGCAGCTCAACGCTGACCACTCGCCGTCCACACCGCGTGGATGCTGTACGTGCCCCCGGTGGGATTCGAACCCACACTGTCGGTGGTTTGAGCACCGTCTCTCTGCCGTTGGAGTACAGGGGCGGGTGGTTCGTGTCGCGGACAGCCTCCTTCCACGACTCTAGCCGGGTAGGGTGCGGTTCGACCGACCAGGCCAGCGCGGCGCGGCGAGGGGATCTCGGTGTGAACAGTGCCGTATCCGATGACGGACGCGGCGGCGCCGGGCAAGCTGGGAGGTCACCAGGTCGCCCGGCGGTCGCGCGCATCGTCCGGCGGGGGCCTGAGCACGCCTGACCGCACCGAACCCAGGAGCCGGACCCGATGAGCCAGCCATCCTCCACCCCCCGACGGGTCCTGATCGCCGAAGACGAGGCCCTGATCCGGCTCGATCTCCGGGAGATGCTGCAGGAGGAGGGGTACGACGTCGTCGGTGAGGCCGGCGATGGCGAGATGGCGGTCAGCCTGGCCGGGAAGCTGCGGCCGGACCTGGTCATCCTGGACGTGAAGATGCCGCGGATGGACGGCATCGAGGCTGGGGCGCACATCGCCAAGGAGCGCATCGCCCCGGTCGTGATCCTGACCGCGTTCAGCCAGCGGGAGCTGGTCGAGCGGGCGCGGGAGGCCGGCGCGATGGCCTACGTGGTCAAGCCGTTCCAGAAGAAGGACCTGCTGCCGACCATCGAGATGGCGATGAGCCGGTTCACCGAGATCGTCAGCCTCGAGGCCGAGGTCGAGGACCTGCAGGGGCGGCTGGAGGCCCGTAAGATCATCGAGCGCGCCAAGGGCGTGCTCCAGACCGAGCACGGCATGACCGAGCCGGACGCGTTCCGCTGGATCCAGCGGACGTCGATGAACCAGCGGCGCACGATGCGCGCCGTCGCCGAGGCGGTGCTGTCCGGGGAGGCTCTTCCGAGCAGCTGACCCGGCGCTGAGCAGCTGACCCCGAAGCCGTGCCCGTGCCCGGGGGACGGGGACGGGGACGCGGGCCGCGCCCCGCGGCGCCCGGGCTCCGGCGGGAGCGGCGCGGGAGGCCCTGCCGGGGTCGAGGGCTTACGCGTCCGGTAGACCTGAGGGCGGCCCACCCGACGTCCGCCCTCCGCGCCGGACCAGCCGTCTGGACGATTCGTGCCCGAGACCCCCGAGCCGCCGCCCGCCGAGCCGTCACCGGCCGGCCGATCGCCCGCCGAGCCGTCGCCGGCTCCCGAGCCGGCGGCGGCCGTCGAGCCGTCGCCGGCCGGCCGATCGCCCGGCGGGCCGTCGCGGCCGACCCGGCGAGCGCGGGCCGCCGTGACGGTCGCCAACCAGGTCAACGGGCCGCGCCGGGCGGCGGCGGCCCGCTGGCGCGGTTGGCCGCCCCGGGTCCGCGTCGCGCTGGCGGCCGGGCTGGCCGTTTTGCTGGCCGCGATCATCACCGGCCTGGCGCTCGCCCGGCCGTCCCACCCGAAGCACGGCGGCGTGGCCGCGCCCCGCGTGGCCACGATCGGCGTGATCGCCCCGATGTCGGGCGCCTTCAGCGCCTCGGGGCAGGCGACGGCCCGGGCCGTCCAGCTGGCCGTGAAGACCGCGAACGACGAGCAGCTGATCCCCGGCTGGAAGCTGCGCTATGCCGGCGCCGACGACGCCTCGCGGCCCGACGGCGGCGCCCGCGCGGCCGACGAGTTCCGCGCCGACCCGACGACCATCGGCGTGATCGGGCCGCTGAGCTCGACCGTGGCGACGGTGGCCCTGCCGACCCTGTCCGCCGCCCACATCCCGGTGATCTCCCCGGCGAACAGCGACCCGGCGCTCACCGGCGCGACGGCGGCGCCCCGCACCCGGCCCTACCCGTCCTACTTCCGGCTCTCGGGCACCGACGTCGACCAGGCCGCGGTGGCCGCGGACTACGCCGTGCGGACGATGGGCCGGCACCGGATCATCGTCGTCGACGAGGGGCCGTACTACGACGCGGGGCCGACGCCGGCCGAGCGGTTCGCGACCGACGCCCGCGCGCTGGGCGCGACGATCCTGGCCTACCGCTCCGTCGACGGCGAGAACCCGGATCCTGACGTCGCCTCGATCGCCGAGCAGATCGAGGCGACCAGCCCCGACCTGGTGTACGTGTCGGCGGGGTCGGACGTCGCCACCCGCCTGCGGGAACGCCTCGCCCGCGGTCTCCTGCCGGTCACGGTGTTCGGGACGGACGGCCTGCTCGACGCCCGCTATCTGGCGCACGCGGGCACCGACACCGCGGGCGACCTCGCCACCGACCTCGCCGCGCCGCTGGCCGGCCTGGTCGGCGCCCGGCAGTTCGTTCAGCGCTACGAGCAGGGGGCGGGCTCGTCGCCGACGCCGCGGCCGGCCACGTCCGGGCCGGCCAGCTCGTCGGACGGGTCCGCGCCCCCCTCGCCCTCGCCCCCGCCTGCCCCGCCGTCGCCGTCCGTGTCGCCGTCCGTGTCGCCGTCCCCCGAGCCCGGAGCCGAGATCCCACCGGTGGCCGCGCCCGCCTACGACGCCGCGCAGGCGCTGCTGCGCGCCGCGGCCACCGTGCTCCCGGCCCTCCCGGCGGTGACCACGGCCGCCCGGCAGGCCGTCACCGCCGCGATCGGGCGGGCGCGCTTCACCGGCGTGACCGGCCCGGTCGCGTTCGACGCGTGGGGCGACCTGGTCCACCCCGTGGTCGCCGTCTACGAGGTGGTGGGGGAGGAGTTCGTCCCCGTCCTCGTCCGCCGCCGATAGGGGCCGTCGCGCGGCACGGGCCCCGCGCGGTCCTCGCCGGCCTCGCGCCGGTGCACGCCGCCGCCTTCGTCGGCGGCGGGGGCCACTGGTGCGCCACACTCCGGCCCCGACACACCGCCCTGTTGCTTTCGGTGCTGATCGAAGGACGCTACGTTACGTCACGCTCGATGGGAGCGGATAGTACGCGTCCGACCGCGGACGGTCGAGCACGCCCACCAGGGGCAGTCGCAGGCGAACCGGGTCCGCTCGCCCGGCCGGACGAGAGGACAGGGCATGGGGAGGCGGACGGGCGCGAGCCTGGCCGGGCTGGCGGCGGTGGCGTTGACGCTGACCGCGGCCGGCTGCGGCGGGTCGAAGGGCACGGACACCGTCGTCATCGGGTTCCAGGGTCCGTTATCGGGCCAGAACTCCCAGCTCGGCATCAATGCGCTGGACGGCGTCAAGACCGCCGTCTCGATGGCCAACTCCAAGGGGAACCTGCCATTCACCCTCCGCATCGAGGAGGCGGACGACCAGGGCACGCCCGACGTGGGCCCGACGGCCGCGCAGCAGCTGATCGACGACTCCGACGTCCTGGCCGTCGTCGGCCCCGTCTTCTCCGGCCCGACGAAGTCCAGCGAGCCGCTCTATAGCCGGGCCGGGCTGCTCTCGGTCAGCCCCTCGGCGACCAACCCGGCGCTGACCACTCTCGGTTTCCGGACGTTCTACCGGGTCATCGCCCCCGACACCGTTCAGGGAGCCGGCGCGGCGACCTTCATGGCGAAGACCCTGAGGGCGAAGAAGGTCTTCTCACTCGACGACCGCACCGAATACGGCGTTGGCCTCTCGACGGTGCTGGAAAAGCAGCTGCGCACCGACGGCGTCCCCGTCGTGCATGACAGCATCATCCCGACCAAGGACTATTCGGCCGAGGCCACGAAGATAATCTCCCAGAGCCCGGACGCCGTGTACTACTCGGGTTACTACTCCGAGTTCGCGCTGCTGAGCAAGGCGCTGCGCGGCAAGGGCTACCAGGGCACGCTGCTGTCCGGCGACGGGTCGAACGACGACCAGTACATCTCCCAGGCCGGCCGGGCCAACGCCGAGGGCACCTACCTGACCTGCGCCTGCGGTGACGCGAACGCCAACCCGAACGCGGCCGGCTTCGTCGCCGAGTTCAAGCGGGTCAACGACAAGGCGCGGCCGGGCACGTACTCGGGCGAGTCGTTCGACGCCACCAACGCGGTCATCTCGGTCCTGGAGCAGCTCGGGAAGAACCCGACCCGGGCCGACGTGGCCAAGGCGTTCGGCTCGGTCAACCTCCAGGGCATCACCAAGAAGATCGCCTTCCAGCCCGACGGCGACGTCGCGGACTCCACCGTCTACGTCTACCGGGTCGAGAACGGCCAGCGGGTGGTGCTCGGCACGACGAACTCGCTGGCCAGGCCCTGACTGGCGCGCCGGCCCTGGCCGGGGCGCCCGCCCTGGCCGGCGGCGAACTGGGGCGCCTCGCCGTCGACGGCCTGACGACCGGGGCGCTCTACGCGGTCATCGCGCTCGGCTACACCCTGGTCTACGGGGTGCTCCGGCTGATCAACTTCGCTCATAGCGAGGTGTTCATGCTGGGCTCCTTCGGTGGCCTGTTCGCCGCCCGGCAACTGGTCCCGGGCGGCGCGGACGGCCCGACGCCGGCCGGGCTCACCGCGATCGCCCTGGTCGTGGCCGGCCTGGCCGCCGGCGCGGCGGCCGGCGGCGCGTCCGCCTTCGCCGTCGAGCGGGCCGCCTACCGGCCGCTGCGCCGCCGCGGCGCGCCGCCGCTGGCCTACCTGATCAGCGCGATCGGGGCGTCGCTGTTCGCCTACAACCTGGCCGGCAAGGAGTTCGGCCGCCAGAGCGTGCCCGTGCCGGAGCTGTTCACCGACGGGCCGGTGCTGAGCGTCGGCTCGGTGGCGGTCTCCACCCAGAGCGCCCTGATCATCGGGGTGGCCGCCGTGATGCTGCTCGGCGTGGACCGGCTGGTCAGCTCCACCCGGTTCGGCCAGGCGGTGCGGGCCGTCGCCCAGGACGCGCAGACGGCCAGCCTGATGGGCGTCGACGTCGAGAAGATCATCACGGGGACGTTCGTGCTCGGCGGGCTGTTGGCCGGCGCCGGCGGATTCCTGTACGCGATGACGTTCAACGCCTCCTACACCATGGGGTTCGTCCCGGGGATCAAGGCGTTCACGGCGGCGGTGCTCGGCGGCATCGGCAACGTGCGCGGCGCGGTGCTGGGCGGGCTGCTGCTCGGCCTGCTGGAAAGCTACGGCGGCTACCTGCTCGACGCCTCCTACCGGGACGTGATCGCCTTCGGCGTGCTGGTCGTGATCCTGCTGGCCCGCCCGGCGGGCATCCTCGGTGCCCGGGCGGTGCGCGCGGCGTGAGAGCGACGGTCGGCGCGTCTCGGTCGGGCGCTGCCCCCGCCGCACGGGCGGGGGCCCGCGCGGCGACCTGTCCCTGCGTCCTGGGCCTGCTGGCCGCGGTCGTCACCGGCCCGCGCGGCGACGGCGACCACCCGTGGCGCGGCGTCGAACGGTCCGTGCTCGCGCCCCGCATCGCCGTCTTCGCCGTCCTCGTGGCGCTCGTCGTCGGCGCGCGGACGCCGGCCGGCCGGGTCAGCCTCGCCGGTCTGACGGCCGCCGCCCGCCGCCGCCTCACCCCCCTCGCCCCCCTCGCCCTGGTCCCCGCCGGTGCCCGGGCCGGTGCCCGCGCCCCCGGCCGGGCCTGGACCGCCCGCCGGGCCGGCCCGGGCGCGGCCTTCGTCCTGGCCGCCCTCGCCCCGCTGGCGGTCTCCCGGGCCGGCCAGCAGTCGATGGTCAACGACATCGGCCTGTACGCCCTGCTGGCGCTGGGCCTCAACGTCGTGGTCGGCTGCGCCGGCCTGCTCGACCTCGGCTACGTCGCGTTCTTCGCCATCGGCGCCTACACGACCGCCTACGTCACGTCACCGACAGCGATGCCCTGGCACGCGCCGTTCACCGTCAACCCGTTCCTCGCCGTCCCGTTCGCGGTGGCGGCGGCCGCGCTGGCCGGGGTGGTCCTCGGCGGCCCGACGCTGCGCCTCGGCGGCGACTACCTGGCCATCGTCACGCTCGGGTTCGGCGAGATCGTCCAGCTGCTGGCCAACAACGCGGGCGGGATCACCGGCGGCGCCCGGGGCGTGTTCGGCGTCCCACCGCTGTCGGTGTCGCTGCCCGGGCTGCACTACGCCTGGGGCTTGGACCCGCTGCCGTACTACTACCTGCTGCTCGGGCTGGTCACGGTCGTGATGGTCGTGTTCGGCCGGCTGGAGGCGGCGCCGCTCGGACGGGCCTGGGCGGCGGTGCGGGAGGACGAGTTCGCGGCCGGGCTGACCGGGGTGCGCACCGTGCGGGCGAAGCTGGCCGCGTTCGCCATCGGCGCGTCGGTGTCCGGGTTCGCCGGCGTGCTCTACGCGAGCAAGCAGTTCTTCAACCCCGACTCGTTCAGCCTCCAGGCGTCCATCCTCGTCCTGACGCTGGTGGTGTTCGGCGGGCGGGGCAACCGGTGGGGGGTCCTGCTGGGCGTCGTCGTCCTGCAGGGGCTGGCCTACGCGCTGCGCGGGATCGTCCCGCCGCCCGACCGCTATATCTACTTCGGCGCCGTCATCGTCGCGATGATGGCCCTGCGCCCGGCCGGGCTCGTCCCGGCGCCGGCCGGGCGGGCGCTCCCCCGCTCCGGGCCGCCGGTCGTCCCCGCCCAGCCCGGCCCGGCCGTGCCCGACCCGGCGGTGACGCCGTGACCTTTCCCCGCCAGGCCGGCCACGCCGCGTCCGTGGCCGGGTCCGTGGCCGGGTCCGAGGCCGCGGCGCTGCTGGCGGTCAGCGGCGTCCGGCTGGCCTACGGCGGCGTCACCAGCCTGGACGGGGTGTCGTTCCGGCTGGCCCCGGGCACGCTGGCCGCGCTGATCGGGCCGAACGGCGCGGGGAAGACGTCCATGGTCAACGTGATCAGCGGGGTGTGCCGGCCGGACGCGGGTACGGTGGTCCTGCGCTCGCCGGACGGCCGTCGCCACGAGCTGACCGGGCGCGGCCCGACCCGGGTGAGCCGGCTCGGCGTAGCCCGCACGTTCCAGAACATCCGCCTGTTCGGCGGGCTGAGCGCGCTCGACAACGTGCGCGTCGGCCTGGACAACCGGCCGCGTGGTCGCGGCGGCGCCGGTGGCCTGGGTGATCTGGCCGCCGGGCTGGCCCGGACGCCGGCCTTCCGCCGCCGCGAGCGGGCGGCGGACGAGCGCGCCGCCGCGCTCCTGGCGCTGGTCGGCCTGGCCGGACGCGAGGGCGCGAGCGCCGCGGCCCTGTCCTACGGGGAACGCCGCCGCCTGGAGATCGCCCGCGCGCTGGGCACCGATCCCCGGCTGCTGCTGGTCGACGAGCCGGCGGCCGGGGCGAACCACGCCGAGAAGCAGGCGCTGGTCGCGCTGCTGCGCCGGATCAACGCCACCGGCGTCGCCATCCTCCTCATCGAGCACGACATGACCATGGTCGCGGCGCTGGCCACGACCGTCGTCGTGCTCAATTTCGGCCGGGTCATCGCGACCGGGACGCCGGCCGAGATCCGGGCGTCCCAGTGCGTCCAGGATGCCTACCTGGGCGGGCCGGTCGAGCCGGGCGCGGAGCTGGAGCGGCCGGCGGGGGCCGGGGGAGTGGCGAGATCGGCGGGGCCCGCGGAGGCGGGCGGCGGTGCTTGAGGTCGTCGGCCTGGACGCCGGCTACGGGCCGCTGCCCGTGCTGCGGTCGGTCGGCCTGTCGGTCGCGCCGGGGGAGATCGTCGCCCTGCTCGGCGCCAACGGGGCCGGCAAGTCGACCCTGCTGCGGACCGTCTCCGGGCTGCTGCGCCCCAGCGCCGGCGCGGTGCTGCTCGACGGCGCGGACATCGCCGGTGTCCCGGCCCACGAGATCGCCGCCCGCGGCGTCGGGCACGTGCCGGAGGGCCGGCGGGTCTTCCCGGCCATGACGGTGGCCGAGAACCTGCTCATGGGGGCTTACCGGCGGCGCGGCGCGGCCCGTTTCCGCCGCCGCCGGTGCGACGTCGCCGCCGGTGGCGCCGTCGCCGGTGATCTGGACGCGGTGTTCGCGCTGTTCCCCCGGCTGGCCGACCGGCGGCGCCAGGCCGGCGGGTCGCTGTCCGGCGGCGAACAGCAGATGCTGGCCATCGGCCGGGCCCTGATGGGCCGGCCCCGGCTGCTCCTGCTCGACGAGCCGACGATGGGGCTGGCGCCGCTGCTGGCCGAGCAGATCTTCGTCGCGCTGGCCCGGATCCGGGCGGACGGGGTGGGCATGCTGGTGGTTGAGCAGAACGCGCGGGCCGCGCTGGGCCTGGCCGCGCGGGGCTATGTCCTGGAAGGCGGCCGGATCGTCGCCGCGGACACCGCCGCCGGGCTACGGGGCGACGACCGGGTCCGCCGCGCCTATCTGGGGGACGATCCGGTCGCGGCCGCGGCGGAACCGGCCCCGCGCCGGTAACGCTGTAACGCCGTAATACCGGAAACCACCGGTCCCAGACCACCGGCCTGGGTGGGCGATTACCCGCCGTCGTACCGCCGCGGCTATGCCGCGGGGTACCTTTCGATGAATACGCGAAACCCGGAGCGGCTTTGGTGCCGCCCGCACCTTCCCCGCGTGCGCACGTTATCTACTCCCCGCCCCGAGCTTCACGTTCCGAGCACGTTAGGCGGGTCCGGCGTTCTGGTCAACGCGACGGGCGGACGGCGAAAAAGCCGCCCCCGTGAATTACTGTGAGTAACGATAAGGGGGTGATGGCCCGCGGATTTCGACACGGGCCTGTTCAGCACGGGCCTGTTCAGCGCCGGCCAGGTCAGCGGCCTGGCGCGCCGTCCACCCGGTCAGTGCCCACCTCGTCAGCGTCCATCCGGTGCGACGGCGGGCGCGGCCTTGCCGGCGGGCGGACCGGCGGGCGGGGCGTCGCGCAGCAGGCAGGTCAGCCGGGACGTACACACCGCCCGGCCGGCCTCGTCGGTGATCCGGATGTCGAAGGTGGCCAGGGTCCGCCCGGTCGAGATCGGCACGCAGACCGCCGTGACCAGCCCGTCGGTAGCGGCCCGATGGTGGGTGGCGCTGATCTCGATCCCGACGGCCACCCTGCCGCGGGCGGCCGGCAGGCAGACCGCGGCGACCGAGCCGACCGTCTCGGCCAGGGCGACCGACGCGCCGCCGTGCAGCAGCCCGTAGGGCTGCCGGTTGCCCGCCACCGGCATGGTCGCCACCACCCGCTCGGCGCTCAGCTCGACGATCTGGATACCGAGGCGTTCGGCCAGCTCTCCGGGTGAGGGCGGTAGCGGCGGCAGGTCCGGCGCGAGGCGTGGCGGGGGATCGGCGGGCACCGGTCCACTCTATGGTCGCCCGCCTCGCGCATCCCTGGGCCTCCGGGCGCGCGGCTTCGCCGTGATCGCGCGCCCTTCGGCCGGGGCCTGGGGCGGGCGTACCAGAGATGTCGGTGCCCGCGCCTAGACTCGGGCCGTGCCTGAGTCACCCGCCGCCCCCCGAACGGACGCCGCCTCGACCGTCACCGTGCCGACCGTCACCGTGCCGACCGTCACCGTGCCGACCGTCACCGTGCCGGCCGACACCGTCCCGGCCGACGCCGCCGACGCTGTCCCGGCCGGCGCCGTCCCGACGGACGCCGCGCCGTCGGAGCCCGCCGCCCCGGCCGCCCGGGCCGCCGCGCGTGGGAGCGGGCGGGCGGCGAGCACCCGGGCGCCGGCCGGATCCGCGCGGACGGGCACGGCGCCCCGCGCGGCCGCGCCGGCCAATCCCCGGCTGCTCCTGCTCGATGGCCACTCCCTGGCCTACCGGGCGTTCTTCGCGCTCCCGGTGGAGAACTTCTCCACCACCACCGGGCAGCCGACCAACGCGGTCTACGGCTTCACCTCGATGCTGATCAACGCGTTACGGGACGAGGCCCCGACCCACGTCGCCGTGGCCTGGGACCTGTCGGCCCCCACGTTCCGGCACGAGCAGTACGCGGAGTACAAGGCGACCCGCTCGGCGACCCCGGCCGACTTCGTCGGCCAGGTCAGCCTCATCCACCAGGTCTGCGACGCGCTGGCCGTGCCCGGGGTGAGCGCCGCCGGCTTCGAGGCCGACGACGTCATCGCCACCCTGGCCACCCAGGCGGGCGCCGAGGGCATGGACGTCCTGGTCGTCACCGGCGACCGGGACGCGTTGCAGCTGGTCGACGAGCGGGTGACGGTGCTGATGACCCGCAAGGGCATCAGCGACATGACCCGCTTCACCCCGGCCGAGGTCGAGGCCAAGTACGGGCTGACCCCGGCCCAGTACCCCGATTTCGCGGCGCTGCGCGGCGACCCGTCGGACAACCTGCCCTCCATCCCAGGCGTGGGCGAGAAGACGGCCACCAAGTGGATCCAGCAGTTCGGGTCGCTGGCCGAACTGGTCGACCGGGCCGACGAGATCGGCGGCAAGACCGGCGCGTCGCTGCGGGCCAACCTGGCCAACGTCATCCGGAACCGGACCCTGACCGAGCTGGCCCGGGACGTCGCGCTGCCGGTCGGCCCGGACGACCTCAAGCTGAAGCCGTGGGACCGCGAGGCCGTCCACCAGCTGTTCGACACGCTCCAGTTCCGGGTGCTGCGTGAGCGTCTCTACGCCGCGCTGGCCACGGTCGAGCCCGAGGCCGACCAGGGCTTCGACGTCGAAGCGAGCGTGCTCGCCCCGGGCGACGTCGCGCAGTGGCTGGCGGAGAACGCCGCCGGCGGTGCCCGGCTCGGCCTGCACCTGCGCGGCAGCTGGGGCCGGGGCACCGGGACCGTCGCCGGGCTGGCGCTGGCCACCGCCGGCGGCGCCGGCGCCTGGATCGACCCGACCCAGCTGACCCCGGACGACGAGCGGGCGCTGGGCGCCTGGCTGGCCGACTCGGACGCGCCCAAGGCCGGCCACGACGTCAAGGGGCCCACGCTCGCCCTGGCCGCGCTCGGGTTCACCCTGGCCGGCGTCACCAGTGACACCGCGCTGGCCGCCTACCTGGCCCTGCCCGGGCAGCGCAGCTTCGACCTGGGCGACCTCGTCCTGCGCTACCTGCACCGGGAGCTGCGGGGCGAGGCCGAGCAGAGCGGCCAGCTCACCCTGGACGGCTCGGACGAGGCCGACGCGGCCCAGGCCGACGTCGTGCGGGCCCGGGCCTGCCTGGACCTGGCCGACGCCCTCGACGCCGACCTCGAACGCCGCTCGGCCACCCGGCTGCTGCGGGAGATCGAGCTCCCGCTGACGACCGTCCTGGCCGGGATGGAGCGGGCCGGGATCGCCGCCGACGCCGACCACCTGACCGCGCTGCGCAAGACCTACGCGGCGCAGGTGAGCGACGTCGCCGAGCAGGCCCATCAGATCGTCGGCCGGCCGTTCAACCTGGGCTCGCCCAAGCAGCTCCAGCAGATCCTCTTCGACGAGCTGGCCCTGCCGAAGACCAAGAAGATCAAAACTGGCTACACCACCGACGCCGACGCCCTGGCGTGGCTGGCGACGCAGGTCGACCACCCCCTGCTCCCGGTGCTGCTGCGCCACCGCGACGTCGCCCGGCTCAAGACGGTCGTCGAGTCGCTGCTGCCGATGATCGACGACGCCGGGCGCATCCACACGACGTTCAACCAGATGATCGCGGCGACCGGGCGGCTGTCGTCGACCGACCCGAACCTGCAGAACATCCCGATCCGGACGGCCGAGGGCCGCCAGATCCGGCGGGCGTTCGTCGTGGGCGAGGGCTACCAGACCCTGCTGACGGCCGACTACTCGCAGATCGAGATGCGGATCATGGCCCATTTGTCCGGTGACGCCGGGCTGATCGAGGCGTTCTCCTCGGGGGAGGACCTCCATTCGTTTGTCGCGGCCCAGGCCTTCGGCCTGCCGGTCGCCGACGTCGACCCGGAGCTGCGCCGGCGGATCAAGGCGATGTCCTACGGGCTGGCCTACGGCCTGTCGGCGTTCGGGCTGGCCAGCCAGCTCGGGATCGCCACCGATGAGGCCCGCGAGCAGATGGACGCCTACTTCGCCCGCTTCGGCGGGGTCCGCGACTTCCTGCGCGGGGTCGTCGACCAGGCCCGCAAGGACGGCTACACCGAGACGATCCTCGGCCGCCGCCGCTACCTACCCGACCTGGCCAGCGACAACAACCAGCGCCGGCAGATGGCCGAGCGGATGGCGCTCAACGCGCCCATCCAGGGCTCGGCGGCCGACATCATCAAGATCGCGATGCTGGGCGTCGACGCCGGGCTGCGCGACGGCGGCTACCGCAGCCGGATGCTGCTGCAGGTCCACGACGAACTCGTCCTCGAGATCGCGCCGGGGGAGCGGGAGTCGGTCGAGGCGCTGGTGCGGGCCCAGATGAGTGCGGCGTATGAGATGTCGGTGCCGCTGGAGGTCAGCATCGGCGCCGGCGCGACCTGGGACGACGCGGCGCACTGAGCCCGGTCTCGGCAGGCGGAGGGGCGCGGGCGCGAGGCGGGCGCGCCTTCACACTGGACGCGGGGCCGGCTGGCGACGGACAGCTGGCGCGACCGCCCCACGGTCTGCCCTCGGCCGACAGCCCGGTCAGCCCCGTCAGGCCGGTCCGCCCCGTCAGCTCGGTCAGCTCGGTCAGCTCGGCGGGACGGTGACCCGGCCAAGTTCGCGGCCCCGGTCGTCGAGGGCGACGGCGCTCGCGCCCCGGGCCGCCTGGTCGGCGGGCACCACCGCCACGAACAGTCCGTCCGCTACCCCCGCCGTCGGCGTCCCGCCCGGGTAGCGCGGCTCGACCCGCGTCGTCCCCGCCGGAACCGTCCCGCCCAGGACGACGTAACTCGGGCCCGAACCGCTGGCGACCTGGGACGGCGCGGGGAACAGGCGCATCGGCGCGCCCTTCGCCGATTCGCAGCCGCTCGTCGAGGAGCTGGACTGCCCACCTCCGCTGTCCTGGCTGAGCGTGTACGTCCAGCAGGCCTGGGCACTGTCGGTCCGGACGGTGAGCGTGGCGTGGGTGCCGTTCGGGCCGTCGACCCGCGCTGAACCGGACGGAGCCGCGACGGTGCTCGCTCCCGGCGTCGACGCCGGCGGGCCGGCGGTCGCGGACGTCGCCGTCGGGCCGCCGGCGTTGCGCTGGGTCTGGGTCTGGGTCTGGGGTTGCGATCGCGACTGGGACTGGCTCCCGCCGCAGGCCGCGCAGGCCAACGCGGTCAGAGCGGCCAGCATGGGCACGGCGGCGAGCGCGGGCCGGACCCGCGCGAAGCCCGGGCGAGCGCCCACTGGAGACCGCATCCTGGCTCCCCTCCCGCTCACCCGCCGACTGATGGCCCAGGCTAGCCCGAGGGCGCGGCGATGCAACTTCGGAGAGTTAGATTGTGCTCTCGAAGGGTGATGGTTTCAGGGTGGCGTACGGTACGGACCGGCCGCGGCGGCCGGTCCGTACCTCAGTCGGTGCCGGGCTTTCCGCGTGCCGCCTCGCCAGCGGCAGTCGGTCCGGCGGCCGGTCCGGACCGGCCCGCCGACCGGGGCAGCCTGATCATCGCGGTCGCCGCCGTGTCTGGTCCCGAGCCCGGCGCACCGGCGGGCGGGGTGCCGGCGGGCGTCGTGCCGCCCGGCGTGGCGATGCCCGGCGTGGCGGCGCCCGGCGTGGCGCTGTCGTGCTTGGCGGCGCCTGGCGTGGCGGTGCCTGGCGTGGCGGCGCCCGGCGTGGCGCTGTCCGGTAAGCGGTCGCGCCTGGCCCGACGGCCCTCGGAGCGCGCCGGCCGGCGCGGCGGCTCGGCCTTGGGGCCGGACCACGACCTGTCCGCGTTCTGCCCGGACCCGCCCGAACCACCGGCGGCGCGACCACCCGGTCGGACCGCGCGGTCCACTCCGCCGGGGCCGGCGCCGGACGCCCGGTCCGGGTGCACCCATCGCGGTCGCCGTAGCCCGTCCGCTTCCCGTCCGCTCGGCCCGCTCTCGCCGGCCGTCCTCGGCCGCCCGGTCGTCGCTCGGCGTTCGAGCGGCGCGGTCTCCGGCGCGGGGTCCGCCGCCGGTCGGACGGGCCTCCCGGGCCGTCCGACCGGGGGACCGGCTCGCTCCCGGCCGGCAGCCGGGAGCGGGGCGTCGCCCAGCGCGACCGCTGGTCCCGGCCGCTTGGCCGGCTGGGTCTGCTCACCCGGCTCGGTCGCCGCGTCGAGAACCGATCCGCCCCGGGCCCGGGCCGGCGGCCCGGCCCGCTCTGGGCCGTCGGCCCGGGCCAACCTGCCGCCCTCCGCGACCGGGGGCTCCGCCCATTCTCCCGGTCGCTTCGGGCGGGTGGCCGACCGGGTGACGGTGCCGACGCCGCCCGGCCGCCCGGCCGTCGTGGGCCCGCCCGGTCCGGGGCCGCGACGGGACCCGCCTCCGCCATAGCCGCCCCCGGGCCCGCCCCCGGGCCAGCTACCGGAGCCGCCGCCGGGCCCGCTGCCCGGCGCCGGTGCCGCCGGACCGGCGGGTCCGGGATCGGGCCCCCCGACGGCGAAGCGCCGCTGCGCGGCCGCCACCGCTGTGTCGGCCGCCAGGAGCAGCACCGGCATCCAGGAGATCATCGCCATGCCGCTGAACGTCTGGACCCAGTTGCCGCTGATCGCGACCTCGTAGCGGAGCTGGACCTGGATGACGTAGACGGCGGCGACGGTCAGGAAGGTCGCCGAGCCGATCCGCATGACGATCCGGCCGTAGGGCACGGTCAGCCCGATCAGGGCGGCCAGCCCGGTCAGGAGGCCGGCGACCGGGTCCACCAGGATCAGGCCGACCACTCCGATCACCGCGGCGATCGGCACAGCCAGGGCCGGGGAGAGCCGGCGGTTGGTCAGCGGCTCCGCTGCCGGCATCGAAACCGGCTCGCCCGCGTCCGGGCTGGCCCGCCGCCGGCGGCGTGACCGCGCCCCACCGCCGGTGATCACCACCGCGCTGGCCAGCAGGGTGGCGCCGGAGATGCCCAGCGCCTTCCAGACCAGGTTCTGCGGGGTCCAGGCCAGGCTGACGCCGAACGACGACGCCTTCGGCGTCACCAGCCAGCCGTTCGCGTACCCGTCGATCAGCTGGGGCGCGCCCTGGTCCCGGCCGGCCACGGTGGCGTGCCAGCCGGCGTTGAGGCCCTCGCCGAGCACCAGCCAGAACGGCTTGCCCGGGGTCGCCCCGGTGACGTTTAGGCTCATCTTCGTGTCGCCGTTCGCCGTCACCGAGACGGTCGGTGGCGGGCTCACCGGGGTGGTGATCGAGGAGACGGTCCCGGCCGGGGTGATCGTCGAGGCGCCGCCGCCGGGATCGGAGGACAGCAGCAGCCGGTCCAGGTCGTAGCCGGTGCGGGCACCGTCGGCCGTGCGCAGGATGTGGGTCCCGGCCGAGAGCTGGACCGGCCCCTGGCACAGCGAGACGTTCAGCCCGAGCCGGTTGAGCGCGTCGGCGCTGGAACCAGTGACCCGCACGCCGACCGGCTTCCCGTCGAGCGTCATCAGGTCGGTGCGGCACTCACCCGGCACCGTAGGCGCGTTCGGGGTGTTGCGCAGACCGGCGATGTCGATCTCGGCCAGGCCGACCGGCATGTGGATCATCGATCCGCTGACCGGGTCCTTCGTGGTGACCGCCCGGGTCTTCTCGACCTCCAGGCGGAAGGTCTGACCCCGCACGGCCGGGGTCGGGATGGTGACCGTCTGGACGCCGTTCTTCCGCGTGAGGTCAGTGACCGGCGGGACGGTGAGCAGCGCCGTCCGGCGGCCGTCGACGATCAGCCCGAGCTGGGTCGGCACCGAGTGCCGCCCGTCGGCCACGATGCTCAGCCCGATGCTCGAGATCGTGCGCGGGGCCGCCGAGTGCACCTGGATCCACTGCTGGGCCGCGGCGCCGAACGCGGTCTGCCAGGCGGTCGAGGGGTCGCCGTCGAACGCCGCGCCACTGGCCGCCCGCACATCCCCCGGCAGCCGCCCGGACGAGGACGTCTCCACCTCGGTGGTGTCCCGGCCGGTGACGTGATCGATCTGGACGTCGTTGGCGAAGCTCGAGACGCGGGCGGTGCCGGCGAGCGCGAACGCCCGCGGCGTGGGCAGCGTGAACACCCGGGCCATGGTCGCCTCGGTGTCGGCCTTGAACGGCTCGGCCGGGTTGGCCCGGTTCCGGCTGAGCTGGATCTCCAGACGGTGCTCGAGCGAGGCCGCGCCCGTCTGGGTCAGCAGGTCGGTGGGCAGCCGCAGGACCTCGTCGACGTCCGGGGACGACCCGTCGGCCCGCATGATCCGCACCTCGGCGAACCCGACCGGGGACAGGCCCTTGTAGCTCTCCCGCGTGCCGGCGTTCGTCTCGTCCACCCTGATCTGGACCGAGCGGAACGTCCGGGTCGGGAAGGTGACGCTCTGGCCGGCGCCGGTCCGGGAGGCCCCGGTCAGGTTCACCGTCATCGGCGCCCCGCCGTCGAAGGTCAGCGTGGCCTGGGTGATCCAGCGGCCGCGGTCGCCAGCCACCGGCTGCAGCAGATTGATCGTGTTGCTGGTCGTCGGCTGGGCCAGGTCGATCTGGAGCGCCTCACCGGCCGGGTTGGTGAACGCGCCGGTCTCCCAGGCCGTCTGGGCGTCGTTGTCGACCGCCATGGCGGGCCGCTGCTGCGGGCTGTAGGAGAAGGCGTTCCCGTAGGAGGTGGCCCGCACGGCGCTGATCTGGGCGGTCTGGCCGGGCGGGGCGAGCTGGGCGACGGTCTGGTCGGCCGTCGTCTCGCCGGGGAACACCGGTAGCCGGTTGTCGTTCGGGTCCTTCGTCAGGGCGGTGGAGCCGGGGCTCTCGGTGTAGCCGTAGCCATCCCGGATCGAGCTCCACCGCTCGGCCCGCAGCTGGTTGGAGTCGGTGACCAGCAGCTCGGCCCCGTCACTGAGGGCGCCGGCCAGCTGGCTCTTCGACAGGGCGGCCGTGTAGAAGATCGGCCGGTCCCGGGCGACGGCGTCGGCCAGGATCCCGTCGGCGGCCGCGTCGACCAGCCCCTCGCCGTTCCCGCTGACGACCAGCGGCGCGGCCGTCGCGTCGGAGCGGACGATTTTCTTCGGGTCGGTCACGCCGAACAGGGCCAGCGCCGGCGGGTCGGCCAGCCCAGGGCTCTCCCCGAGCGTGGTCTCGTCGGTGAACGGGATGGTCGGGGTGTCGGGCACCGCCGGGCCGAACGTGCGCGGGCCGGTCAGCCCGGCCGGCACCGGAGCGGTGAACAACTGGTAGGTCGGCGCCGGGCGCGGGGTGCGGAACCGCTCGTACTGGAGGTTCGAGCGCAGGACCACGGTGCCCACGCCCATCAGCCGGGCGATGTCAGCCACCGAACCGGTCTCGAACACGCCCTCCTGCAGCCGCCGGTCGAACGAGCGCATCAGGTCCTCGGCGCTGGCCGCGCCGAACGGGATGAGCTGGCGGTTCACGTACGGGCGGGTGGTCAGGCCGGGCAGCACCGGGTCGAGCGTCGTCCCCCACCGGTAGTGGGAGAAGTCGGCGCCGGGCAGCTCCAGCGCCCGGGTGCTGTCGCCGCCGGCCGACAGCGCGGCCGCCGCCGCCTTCTCGTAGGAGGGGATCTGCTCGGGCCGCTGCAGGCTGGAGTCGACGAACTGGCCCTTCCACAGCGGCGACATGTTGGCCACCACCAGCACGGCCAGCCCGGCGCACAGCGCCGCCGACACCAGCCGGCTGCCGGCCGGCGTCGCGCGGCCGGCCCGCGCGGCCGCCCGCCGGGCCGAGCGGGCGTCGAAGGCGGCGAGTCCTGCCGCCAGCAGCACCCCGAGCCCCAGCGCGACCAGCGGCACCGCCCGCGGCATCGACCGCAGCGCCTCACCGGCGGTGCCGGCCGAGGTCAGGGCCTTGACGCCCTTGCCGAACGGCGACGGGTGGTCGTACGGATAGGCGCCGACCGCGATCGTCGTGCCCATCAGGACCAGCGCGACGAAGTACGTCTTCTCGCCCCAGCGGATGCACGAGCCGGCGGCCAGCGCCAGCACGGGCACGGCGAAGCTGACCGCGATCACCCAGGCCGTCTCGGTGTAGGCGTGGGACGGCTTGATCCAGGTCCCGAGGGCGTCGCCGCCGTAGAAGTACCAGTTGCCCAGCCCGCGCAGCACCTCGGAGGCCTGGGAGGCGCTGGAGACGGTCTGGATCGTCTCGCTGAAGGCCAGGATGTTGACGCCGTAGCCGGCCTGGGTGACCAGACCGCCGATCCACCAGGCCGAGCACAGCGCGGTCAGCGCGACCGCCCGGCCGATCATCTTCAGCGCGCCGCCGAGGCGGACCTCGCGCGTCCCCCACACCGCGAATGGCAGCCACAGGATCGGGCCCAGCTCGACGAAGATCAGACTGGAGGCGTTGGACGAGCCGACGATCGCCGTCGTCGCCGCGAACGCGGCCGGCCAGCGCCACGGCGTGAGATGGCGCCACAGCGTCCCGCGCGGTTCGGGATGCTCGCCCCGCTCGACCGCTCCCGCCTCGCGCAGGCCCCGCACGGTGAACCCGACGAGCCAGCCGAGCCCCGTGTAGGGCAGCAGGATCGCCGACATCCGCGCCTCGTACTCGAGGACGTAGGGCGAGAGCATGTAGCTCAGCGCGGCGATGAACACGTACCGGTCGGGCCAGCGGAAGCTGCGCATCAGGAACACGACGCCCGCGCCGGCCAGGAACAGCACCGAGCCGGTCCACAGCCGCTGGGCCACCCACGCCGGCGTCCCCACCAGGCTGAACAGCCAGAAGAACATCCCCTGCGGCAGCAGGTAGCCGATGTTCTGGTGGGTCACGACCCCCAGGTCCATGCGGGGGTCCCACATCGACCCGGCGTCGGCCATCAGCCGGCCCGGGTCGATGTAGAGGTACGACTTCGTGTCGACGCCGACCTTGCCCGGCAGGGTGAACAGCAGCGGGAGGTAGGCGATCGCCGCCAGCACGACGTTCGGCCAGGACGGGCGCCGCCGGCCGCCGGCTCCTCCGGACCGGGTGGCGCCCGCGCGCGCCGCCCGCGCGTCGAGACCGGCCGCGGGCCGGGCCGCCATCGTCACCGTCGCCACCTCGCCGGGATGCCTGGCGCTCGGCCCGGCTCACCGCCGCCGTCCGGTGCCCGCCACGCGCGCCCGGCTGGCCGGGGCACGGGCGTCGGGCGCGCGCCGCCGAGGCGGCACGGATCGGTGCCGGGGGGAAGAGGCATCCCGAGCATGGGGCGAATCTCCTAGGGGGACCGGGTCGAAGGTGCGCGGGGCAGTCGAGGCGGCGGGAGCGGCCTGGACAGCCGGTCAGGGGCTGTCAGGGCTGTCCCGGCTGGCGAGGTAGTCGAGGTAGTCGGGGTTGTCGGGGCTGTCGGGGTCGTCGGGTCGGGTGGGACGGGCAGGCCCGGCGGCGGGGCCGCCGGGGTGGAGTGAGCGCGGTCGGCCCACCGGGCCCGGAGACGGGCTGGTTGGGACGGGTCCGGCATCGATTCTTCCCGTCGCGTCCGCCAACCGGAATGGCGGGCCGGCTCGCGTCGTTCACCGGACCCCCTTGACGGCGGGCGGCAGACGCTCCCAGGCCTGGTCACGGGGCCCGCGGCCAGCCCGCGAGCGCCGCCGCGCGCTGGCCAGCACCATCCCACCGGTGAGGGCGGCCAGGCAGATCTGGACCACCAGGTCGGCCCGCGCGGTGCCGGCGCCGCCGTCCGTGCGCTCGAGCAGGACCACGCCGAGACCGGCCGCGGCCGCGAGCGCCAACACCACCGCCCGCCGCCCCACGGCCAGCAGGTAGTGGGTGAACAGGACGCTCGAGGCCAGCGCCGTCATTGCCGCCGCCAGCGGGGCGAGCGCTCCGGCGCAGCCGGTCAGGCCGGGCCCGAAGGCGACCAGCAGCAGCCGGCGCGGGGCGCAGGCCGCCAGCACCCCCAATACCCCGGCCGGAACCGCGATGATCAGGAGGGTTCCGCCCAACTGGTGCAGCGCGTGCCGGCCCCGGGCCCGGGCCCGGGCCGCCTCCGGCAGCAGGAACCCGCCGAGCACGGCCGCCGCGAACACCAGCACCTTGCAGGCGACGGACGCCGCCGCGTAAGACCCGACCCGGTCCGGCGCGACCCGGCCGACGACGATCACGTCCATGTTCTGCAGCACGCCCAACAAGGCCAGCGCGACCAGCGCGCAGACCACGTCACCGGCCATCCGCCGCCGGGGGCGCCCCAAGCCGGCCGGCGGCCGCCGGCCACCGCGCGCCCGGGTCCGGGCGGGGCCGGACGACGCGGGGCCGGACGATGCGGGGCCGGACGATGCGGGGCCGGACGACGCGGGGGACGCGACCGGCCGGCGCGTGGCCGCGCGGGCGAGCAACCAGCGGGCGTGGACCACGGCGGTCAGGACGCCGCCGAGGGCCGCCCACGCCGCGGCCGCCGGCCCGCCGCCCGCCGCGACCAGCGGCAGCGTCGCGCCGCAGCGGGCCGCCGCCTCGATGGCCAGATTGCCCGCCAGCGCCCGGTAGCGCCGGTCGCACTGCAGCCGGCCCCGGTCGACGCTCAGCGGGATCCAGGCCGCCCCGGCGGTCACGATCGCGCCCACACCGGCCGCGTCCGGGAGGCCGAGCGCGCGGGCGATCCGGTCGCCGCAGCCGAAGGCGGCCAGGCCGGCCCCGACGACGAAGAGCTGGCTGGCCCGCTCCAGCCGGGTGGTCCAGGCCCGGTCGTCGAGACCGTCCCGGCGCATCGCCGTGACGCCGCGCACGACCCCGACGAGCACGGCGCTGCCTGGCATGGACAGCACGAAGAAGATCGCGAAAAGCTGGGCGAACGCGCCGTAGTCCCGGTTCGAGAGCTCCCGGGCGACGATCAGGGTCACCCCGAGGTTCGCCAGCCCCGACAGCGCGCCGGCCACGGCCAGCGGCGTGGCCCGGCGGACCGCTGCACCGACGCCGGCGGGGGGAGCGCCCGATACCCGGACCGCCGAGCCGGCCGTCGGGCGCCCGACCGCGGCGGCCGCCCCGCTACGGCCCCCCGCCCCGGCCCCGAACAGCGCCAGGTTCGCGCCGGGCGGCGGCCCGGTCGACACGGCCGGCACACCGCAGGACGGGCAGACACCCGGCGACGCGCTGATCGAGCCCATCGAGCCGGTCAGCGGGTCCGCCACGAGAGCAGTCTTCCCGCTACTCGCCGTAACATTCCTATCGCGAGGAGTTCCGCCCTGGGTCGGGCTTCTCACCGAAGGCAGTCCGCGCGAACCCCGCGCGGCGCCCGGAGGCGCCGAGGGGACCCAGGCGGGGGACATCCGGCCCGCCCGCGCTCAGCGCGGCGCGCCGGCGGCCGCCGGCCGTCCGGTCGACGCCGCCGGGTACGACGGCCCGCTGGCGGCCGTGGCCGCCGCCGCCGGCGCCGCCGATGCCGGCGCCGGGCGGCGGGCCGCGACCGGCCCCCCGGTCGCCACGATCGCCGGCAGCAGCGTCCGGGCCACGACCTTCCCGCCGGCGTCGGTCAGGTGGATCCCGTCGGGCATCCAGACCGACTGGCCGCCGATGGTCGCGTGGTAGGTCCCGCCCGGTGAGAGCACGGCATTCAGGTCGAACAGCGAGGCGACCGCGCTCCGGCGGGCGACCGCGGCCCGCAGGATGTCGTTGAACTGGGCGATCCGGGCCGGGTCGGTCTCCGGGTACATCGACCCGTTCGCCGCCTCGCCCGGCTCGAAGACCGGGGTGGTCAGCACCATCACCTTGGCGCCCCGGGAACTCAGCGTCCGGATCGCCAGGTCCAACTCGCCGGCCAGGTAGAGGTCGTAGAGCTGGTCGCCGATGTGCGTCCACCGGCCGTCGAGCACCCGGTCGGTGATCTCCCAGCGCCCGACGAGCAGCACGGCGACGTCCGGGTCGTACCTGTCGACGTCCTGCTGGTACAGGCTCGGCCACCGCGGGCACTGCGGCTGCGGCCGGTCGATCGCGCCCTCCAGCCGGAACTCCGGGCCGCGGGCCACCCCACAGCCGAGGATGCCCTTGTCGACGACGTCGACGTCCGCCGGGCGGGCCCGGGCCGCGTCGGACAGGCCGAAACCCAGGGAGACCGCGACCGAGTCGCCCACGACGAGCGTACGCACCGCCCGGACCGGTTGGGCCTGGGCCTGGGCCGCCGCCTCGGCGTTCTCGCGGGCGGTCAGGCGGGCGATCGCGCTCGCCTCCGAGGCCGGCGCCGAAGCCGGCACGGTCACCAGCGCGATCACCAGCACCAGCGCGCCCGCCGCGGCCGGCAGCAGCACCGCCGGCCGGGGCAGGCGCGGGGTGCCGACCCGGATCGGGTTCTCCACCAGGTGGAAGGACGCGGCCGCGATCACCGCCGTCGTGGCCAGCCGCGTCGTCAGCAGCGCGCCGCCGGCCAAGCCGGTCCGGTGGGCGGTCATGACCATGAAGACCGGCCAGTGCCACAGGTACAGCCCGTAGGAGATCCGGCCCACGTAGCGGGCCGGCGGCACGCACAGCAGCCGGGCGGCCGGCCCGTCCGGCGCGTCGGCCAGGCTCCCGACCAGGACGGCGACGATCCCGGCGACCGCGAGGAACCCGCCGCGGTAGAGCCAGACGCTCTGCCCGTCGACGGTCATGAGCGTCGCGGTCAGGGCGAGCAGCGCGGCGACCCCGGCGAGCTCGAGCGCCCGGGGGTCGCGGACGCCCGCCGGCTGGGGCGCTCCCGGCCCGGCGCGGCGAACCCGGGCGACGGCCAGGCAGGCCCCGGCCAGCAGCGCCTGGGCCCGGGTGTCGGTGCCGTAGTAGATCCGGGACTCACCGATGCCGGTCGCGCTGTAGATCCCGGCCAGCAGGGCCGAGAGGCCGGCCGCGGCGGCCGCCACGGCCAGCAGGGTCGTCTGGGCCCGCCGACGCCGCAGCCGCCACATCCGCGACGTCCACGGCCCGTGCCGCATGACCAGGACGACGACCAGCGGCCACAGGACGTAGAACTGCTCCTCGACCGCCAGCGACCAGGTGTGCAGCAACGGGGACGGGGCGCCGAGCGAGGCGAAGTAGCTCTGGTCGCTGATGGCGAAGCGCCAGTTCGCGACGTAGAACACCGTGGCCAGCGCGTCCGCCCGGATCCCGCGGGCCTGCCCGGGGGCGCCCAGCCGGGCGTAGACGACCACGGCCAGCAGCACCATCACCAGCGCCGGAAGCAGCCGCCGGGCCCGCCGGACCCAGAACCGGCGCAGGTCGATGCGCCGGTGGGCGTCCCACTCCGCGATCAGCAGCCCGGTGATCAGGAAGCCGGACAGGACGAAGAAGACGTCGACGCCCAGCAGTCCGCCGGGGATCCAGCCGACACCGGCGTGGTAAAGCAGCACGGCGATCACGGCCACCGCCCGCAGCCCGTCCAGGGCCGCCATCCGCCGGGGCGGGCCGGGCGTCCCGGTCGCCGGTACCGGCCGGTCGACCTCCCGGGACCCCGCGCCCTCGGCCCGGCCCGGGGTGGCCGTCGCCGGCTCGCCGTCCGGTCCGGTCGGACTGCCGGTCTCGGCGGGCGGCACTCGCCCGGGCTGTCGGGACGGTCCGGCTGGTCCGGCTGGTCCGGGTGTTCCGGCTGGTCCGGGGGGGACGAGTGGGTTGCGGCCGGGCGGCTCGGGGGCGGCCGGCTCGGGGCCGGGCGGGAACGTTGCCGGTGGGGGGACGACGCGGGCCCGCCGGGTCGCTCTGCGCACCGGAGCCGTGTCCAGATCGGGGCCCGCGCCGGCCCGGGCCCCGCCGCGCCGGCGCAGGGGTGTCGTGTCGGTCTTCGCCAGCGTGCCGGTGGCGGCGCCCGGGCCCGGGCCAGCGGCGGCGCGCGCGCCAGGGATCACGGCCGCCGGCCGCGCGGCGCCGCCCTCGGCGGCGGGCAGCCGGAGCCCGCGCTCATCGGTGGCGGGCGGGCGGGCTGAGCTGGCCCGGATGGGGGAGGACAGCTCGGGCGCCGGCGGCGCCACCGGGCTGGGCCGGGCGCGGCTCGTCGCCGCCGGCCGCCCGAAGGCGACCGGCCGGCGCGGCCGAGCGCCAGACCCGGCCGGCTCACCCGGGCCGCCCGGCCCGCCCGTCCCGGCCGCGCTCGCGGCGTCCGCCGGGATGGCCGCCTCGATCCGTACCGGCCGGTGATGTCGGGCCGGCTGGGACGCCGGGGCTGGGCCGGCGGGCGGGGCCGGGGCCGGGTCGGGAGGGAGGGCGGGGCGCCGCGTGCCGCTCAGCTGGACCCCCTTCACCCGTCGTCGTCGCCCATGGCGCCGCCTCGTCCCCGGGCGCTCGCGCTCGGCGCCGGCCGCGAGGCCGCGCCGAGCCAGACTAGTTGGTTGACAGCAACTGATTTGCGCGGCCACACGGAGGTGCTGTGCCAGGCGTGGACCGGGCCGGCAGGACGTCTACCGGCCGGTCTGGCCGCGAGGAGAAAAATATGGCCGATCGCTCGGCGAGCCGGTAACGACACACCTTGAGTAGCGACTGATAATCGGAGCGTGCCCGATCGGGCCACCTGAGGCGGACCGGGGCGCTCTTCCGCCCGCTCGCCGGAGCCGGCATACTGAGTGGACCGCGGCGGGCCGGCGATCGCGGCGGGGGCCCGGCGGCCCGGGTCGGCCGCCTTCCCGCGGCCCGCGGCCGCGACGCGGGCGGTCGGTTCCGACGGTTCGGATCGACCTCGATGCGGGTTGGCGTTGACCACCTGTGTGCCCGCTCCCTAGACTTAAGGGTGGCACGAGGGTCTGTGGGTCTCAGACCGAGCGGATCCACTCGAGCGTCGTCAGCGGTACTGACAGTGTTTCGCCACGGTCTCCGTCCCGGCAGTTCGAACCCGGCTCTCGCGCAATGACGAATCCCTGTCGGAGCCAACCCCTTGACGAGCACGACCGATGTACGCCCCGTGGAGACCGTGACCACATCCAGCGCCCCGACCACGCCCCAGGTCGCGATCAACGACATCGGCTCCGCGGAGGACTTCCTCGCGGCCGTCGACAAGACGATCAAGTTTTTCAACGACGGCGACATCGTTGACGGAACCATCGTCAAGGTAGACCGCGACGAGGTGCTCCTCGACATCGGCTACAAGACCGAGGGTGTCATCCCCTCGCGCGAGTTGTCGATCAAGCACGATGTCGACCCGCACGAAGTGGTCCAGGTCGGGGACCACGTTGAGGCTCTTGTCCTCCAGAAGGAGGACAAGGAAGGCCGTCTGATCCTCTCCAAGAAGCGGGCTCAGTACGAGCGCGCCTGGGGGACGATCGAGAAGCTGAAGGAGGAGGACGGCGTCGTCACCGGCACCGTCATCGAGGTCGTCAAGGGCGGTCTCATCCTCGACATCGGCCTGCGCGGCTTCCTGCCGGCGTCGCTGGTGGAGATGCGCCGGGTGCGCGACCTCCAGCCCTACGTCGGCCGGCAGCTCGAGGCCAAGATCATCGAACTCGACAAGAACCGCAACAACGTGGTTCTGTCCCGGCGCGCCTGGCTGGAGCAGACCCAGAGCGAGGTGCGGTCCGAGTTCCTGGCGCAGCTGGCCCGGGGCCAGATCCGCAAGGGCGTCGTCAGCTCGATCGTGAACTTCGGCGCCTTCGTCGACCTCGGCGGGGTCGACGGCCTGGTCCACGTGTCCGAGCTGTCCTGGAAGCACATCGACCACCCGTCCGAGGTGGTGGAGGTCGGCCAGGAGGTCACCGTCGAGGTTCTCGACGTCGACCTCGACCGCGAGCGGGTCTCGCTGTCGCTCAAGGCGACCCAGGAAGACCCGTGGCGCCAGTTCGCCCGCACCCACGCGATCGGTCAGGTCGTGCCGGGCCGGGTCACCAAGCTGGTTCCCTTCGGCGCGTTCGTCCGGGTGGACGAGGGCATCGAGGGCCTGGTCCACATCTCCGAGCTGGCCGAGCGCCACGTGGAGATCCCGGAGCAGGTCGTCAACGTCAACGACGAGATCCTGGTCAAGGTCATCGACATCGACCTTGACCGGCGCCGGATCAGCCTGTCGCTCAAGCAGGCCAACGACTCCAGCTCGCTGGGCGCGATCGGGGACACGTTCGACCCGACCCAGTACGGGATGGAAGCGAAGTACGACGAGCAGGGCAACTACGTCTACCCCGAGGGTTTCGACCCCGAGACGGGCGAGTGGCTGCCGGGCTTCGAAGAGCAGCAGGCCGAGTGGGAGCGGCAGTACGCCGAGGCGCAGACGCGCTACGAGGCGCACCAGGCGCAGATCCGCGCGGCTCAGGAGGCCGAGGCGGCCGCGGCCGCCCCGTCGTCCTACACCTCGGAGTCGGACCAGCCCGCGTCGTCCATCGACGAGGAGGCGCTGCGGCGCCTGCGGGAGCAGTTCGGCCGGGAGTAGAACCGCCAGCCCCGGGGCGAGCGCTCCCGGGCGACGGCGTAGTGACGTGCGGAGCAGCGCGGCCCGTGGCTGAAGCCACGGGCCGCGCTGCTTTGTCACGGATAGCACCCGGTTGTCCGGGATCGGAGGAGCCCGATCCCGGACGGTGCCCTTGGGACTCAGACCAGCCTTGGGACTCAGACCAGGGGGACGGCGCCGGTGGTGGACTGGCCGGTCCGGCGGCAGATGCCGATCGAGCGCGTGTAGCCGTTGACGAAGGCGTGGGCCCGCTGGGCCGGCGCGCCGTGCGCGTCGTCGTCGGCCGAGGTCGCCTCATGCTGGAACCAGCCGCCGCGGGTGTCGCCGAGGGAGAAGAACAGCCGCACCCCGCCGAAGGCGTTGCCCAGGGTCAGCCGGTGGGCCTTGTCGGCGAAGCGGGTGGTCAGGCCGGCGTCGCAGTCGGCCTGGTTCTCCTCCGACAGGGTGATCACGCCGACGGTGTTGCCGATCCGGTTCGCGCGGTGGCCCAGCTCGTGCATGAGGACGAACAGCGGGAACGTCGGGCCGCCCGCCTGGGCCATCTCCCGCATGAAGTTCGTGCTGTAGGCGACGGTGTCGTCGAGCGAGCAGTAGAGGGCGTTGTCGGCGAACTGGTCCGGGTCGTTGGCGGCCTGGGCCCCGCAGGCGTCCGCCGGGACCTGCCCGTCCTGGTAGGCGATGTACCGGGGCGCGGTCCACTTCGATCCCAGCTGGTCGTGCCAGTAGGTGTTCACCGCGCCCGGGCAGCCGACCGGGTCGGTCAGGACCCGCAGCGCCGAGTTGAGGTCGACCGCCTTGCCGCCGCACTGGCCGGAGCCCGCCGTCGATCCGCCAGAGCCCGTCACCGTAGCCCCGCCCGAGGACGAGCCCGTCGAGGTGAGGCAGCCGGTCAGCGCGAGACTCGCGCCCAGGAACATCGTCACGGCGGCCAGAGCCGCCCTATTCGCCCGCACAGCGGGAGGATAGGACCCTCTTGTGGTCTTGGAGTGATCCGGGTCGGTATGACGACTGTGGCCGTGTTCCGGTATCAGCCTTCAGCGCCGGTTGCCCGGCGCCTGCGCGGTTCAGTGCCGGCGGGGCAGCAGCGGCGCCTTGGACAGCATCGACAGCAGTGGCCGCAGCTCGTCCGGGACAGGTTCGCTGAACGTCCGGACCAGCCGGCCGGCGGCGCGCTCGATCTGCAGCCGGTAGGCGAAGCGGTCCGGGCCGGAGCTGCCCCGCCCGGTGGCGCCCGCGCCCGGCGGCCCGCCCGGCCCGGCCGGACGCTCCCCGTCCGCCGGGAGCGAGGAGACGAGCGCGCGCAGCTCGGCGGCCTGACCCTCGGGCAGCTCGGTCGTGTCCAGGCCGCGCCTGATCGTCCGGCCCACCAGGCCGCCGGTGCGCTCGAGGGTGACGCGCAGGCGGTCGGGGCTCATCGCCGCGCCGCCGTAGCCAACGGCTCCCCGGCGCGGCGCCGAGCCGCCGCCGGGAGGCCGAGTGGGTCATGTCCTGCGTCCACACGTTGATTGTGCCCGCCGAGGCGCCACCGCACCGCTGATTCCGGTCGCCGTTTCGGCTGTACCTCAGACGGTGATGCCGACCTGGGCCCAGGCCTCCCGGACCGCGCTGACCTCGATCGAGGTGAAGAAGATCTGGGCCTGGCGGACGGTGAGCGCGGCGAAGCTCCGGAACGACGCGGTCGGCTTGAGCTGGGGCGCGCGCAGCGTCTCGTACCAGATCCTGCCGGCCTTCTCCCAGGCGTAGCCGCCGATCGCGGTCGCGGCCAGGTAGAAGGCGTGGTTGGGGATGCCGGAGTTGGTGTGGACGCCGCCGTTGTCGGCCGACGTCCTCACGTAGCCCTTCATGTGCTTGGGCTGGTCGTCGCGGCCCAGCACCGGGTCGTCGAAGGCCGAGCCGGGGTCGGCCAGCGAGCGCAGCGCCACCCCGTGCACCGCCGGCGTCAACAGGCCGGCGCCGATCAGCCAGTCGGCGGCATCGGCCGTCTGGTGGAGGCTGTACTGCTTGACCAGCGAGCCGAACACGTCGCTGACCGACTCGTTGAGGGCTCCCGACTGGTTCAGGTAGGCGAGGCCCGCCTCGTCCTCGGTGACGCCGTGGGTGAGCTCGTGTCCGATGATGTCGACCGACACGGTGAAGCGGGTGAACAGGTCATCGTCGCCGTCACCGAAGACCATCTGCTGCCCGTTCCAGAAGGCGTTGTCGTAGTCCTGGCCGTAGTGGACGCTCGCCGCCAGCGGCAGGCCCTCGTCGTTGATCGAGTCCCGGTGGTAGGCGTCCAGGTAGAAGGCGAAGGTCGCGCCCAGGCCGTCGAACGCCTCGTTGCACGCCACGTCGGAGGCCGGCGGGTCGTTCTCGCGGCGCAGCACCGGCCCGGTCAGGGTCTCCTGGCCGCCGGCGTCGCGGATCGTCCGGTTGACCACGGCCGTCTCGTGCTGGGGCAGCGACACCAGGTTCGCGGTCCGCGCCTTGAGCAGGGCCTGCTGGAGGCGCAGCGTCCGGGTGCTGGCGTCCTGGGCGAGGGTGGCGAGCGCGCGCTCCCGCTGCTGCTCCGATCCGTTGAGCGCGATGCGCTCGAGAATGTTCGGCGGGAGGACGTGGCAGCATAGCGGCCCCGGGCGGCGGCGCGCGTCGGCGTGGCTGGCGGGCTGGTGGGGCAGCCGGTACACGGGCAACTCCATCTCGCTGCGGCGTTCGTCTCGCGGCGGCGTCCCGTTTCGCGGCGCGCGATCGGTGACGCCACAGCGGCGGTGGACCGCCACGCTCCCGTGTCCGCCCGTGTCTGTCTATGGGCTGTCGATGTCGGACTTCGGACGGACGGTCCGCCCGGCGGGCAGACATCCCGGAGCGTCCTTCGGCCCGTCAGGGCGCGGCGGCCGCCGGCGCGTCGGCGGGCAGCGTCCCGGTGACGGGCCTCCCGGTGATCGCCGTGGCGGCGGGTGCGTCGGTGTCGGCCGGGCCGGCCGCCCGCCGCCGGCGCCGGGCGCGGCGCCGGGCCCACAGCCCCGGGCCGGCGGCCAGCGCGAGCGTCCCGGCGATCAGGACGCCGGCGCGGGAGTCCGCCCAGGTCACGACGGCGCGGGCCGGTCCGGCGACCGCGCGGCCGAGCAGCAGGTAGAGCACCGTCGAGATGGTCGACCCGGCGAACAGGAAGCGACTGAACCGGCGGGTGGACACCGCGCCCGAGCCGAGCGCCGCGTCGACCGCCAGGTTGGTGTTGAGCAGGCAGAACCAGAGCAGGGCCCGTTCCGTGCCCCGCTTGGACAGGGTGGCCACCAGCGCCGCGCCGAAGCCGCGGGGAACGAGCAGGCCGCGCAGCGTATGCCGGGCCAGCCCGAAGTAGCCCAGGTCGAGGGCGCCGCGCAGGACGGTGCCGATGATCAGTGCGGGGGCGAACGGAACGCGCCCGCCGACCAGGATGATGATCGACGGCGTCGGCCGCAGCGCCAGCAGCAGCAGCGGCGCGTGGGCGGCCAGGCGGGGGGAGAACGCGAGGCCGACGAAGCCGGAGCCGAGCAGCGTCACGGTCAGCGCGACCGGCCACAGCGGCCGCGGCCGCCGCGCCCAGACCGAGCGCCGGCCGGTCGTGGTCGTCGCCGGCTCCGCCGCCGTCACCGTTTCGCCGCCGTCACTGCCCCGCCGCCATCACCGAGCTGTCACCGTCACCGACTCGTCGCCCTTACGGCTCGTCCCCATGCCCCGGACGGTACCTGACCCGGATGAACCACCCGGACCGTACGGGCCGCGTCCCGCGCCGGCCGCCGGACAGGGACGCGGCCGCCAGCCGCGCGCCGGGCGCCGGGATCGGGCAGACTGCCACGGGTGCGGACGGTTGGACTGACCGGCGGTATCGGCGCCGGCAAGAGCGCGGTCGCGGCGCTGTTGGCCGACCACGGCGCGACCGTGATCGACTCCGATCGCCTCGCGCGGGAGGTGGTGGCGCCGGGCACGCCTGGCCTGGCCGCTGTCGCCGCGGCGTTCGGGGACGGCGTCCTGCGGCCGGACGGCGCGCTCGACCGGCCCGCGCTCGGCGCCGTGGTGTTCGCCGACCCGGCCGCCCGCCGGCGCCTTGAGGCGATCACCCACCCGCTGATCCGGGCCGAGTCCGAGCGGCGCGTGGCCGCGCTGGCGCCGGACGCGGTCGTCGTGCACGACATCCCCCTCCTGGTCGAGTCGGGCCGGAGCGCCGGGTTCGACCTGGTCGTCGTGGTCGAGACGCCGGTCGAGATCCGGCTGGCCCGGTTGGCCGAACGCGGCCTGGCCCGGGCCGAGGCCCTGGCCCGGATGGCTCATCAGGCCGGGGACGACGAACGCCGCGCCGTGGCCGACGTGATCATCGACAACAGCGGCGACCGCGAGCATCTGCGCCGGCAGGTCGACGCCGCCTGGCCGCGCATCGCCGGCCCGGCGGCGCCCGCCGCGGGTACCAGCGCCCCCGCGGGTCCCAGTCCCAGCCCCAGCCCCAGCCCCGGCGCCGCCGCCAGCGCGTAGGCGGGCTGGCCGGGCGTGGAAAAAGCCGCTGAAACATGGTGGACATCTGTCCGGGCACGTTGGCAAAATAGTTAACCTTACCGCCGCCGGCGCCAGCGTCGATGGCTTTCGGGAATATTCGCCAAGCGGGCCCCAGCGGTATCCGAAACCTCAGTGGTATCCGAAAGGCGACACGATCGGCCCGGTCGAGGGATCTGTTCGACTCGTCGGCATGCCTGTATAAATGTCCTGGGCCGGTCGGGTCCGAGGGGGTGGGCGAGGCCGCCGCGGGATGCGTCGGCGTCTTGGCCGTAGCGAGACGCTCCCGCCGGTGTTCCCGGCCCGCGGCTGAACAAGGCAGGCTGGCGCGGCAAACCGCCGAAAGCGGCGGAATTGCCGGGCGCCGACACGGGGAGCGGGGGCCAGGATCGTGAGTCGACGACAATAGCCGAACGCCGTGGTGGCGGCCGTCGAGCCCCCGGCCGGGGCGGCGCGGCGTCACGACGTGACATCTCGCGGAGGCCTGGCGGCCATTCTGCCCGCCGGTCCGCAGTTTCACGCCCTTCGGTGGCGCGTCCCGAGCCCGGAGCCGGGTTCGCCCCCGCCGGGCCCCCGTGCCGCGCCGCCGCGGCGCACGCCGGCCGATCGACTGACCCGGGAAGAGCGGCATCTTCATGACGGTGGAAAAAAAGGAAACTCTGCTCCTCTCGACCGGAACTCGAACACGCATGCCGCGAGTGCTCGCGGCGATTGAGAATGAAATCGGCAACACTCCGCTGGCGCGGCTCGACGTCCGCGCGCACGGGCGCTGGCTGCCGATCCACCTGAAACTGGAGTGGTGGAACCCGACGGGCTCCATCAAGGACCGGACCGCCGCCGGACTGGTGAGCGGGCTGGTTCATTCGGGGGCGTTGACGCCGCGCTCGCGGCTGGTCGAGTCGACCAGCGGGAACCTGGGCGTCGCGGTCGCCTCGATGGCCCGCCGACTCGGCGTCGGATTCGTCGCGGTGGTCGATCCGAAGGCGAGCCCCCGCAACGTCGCGCGAATGCGCGCGGCCGGCGCGACCGTCGAGACGGTCCACGACCGCGACCGCGTCGGTGGTTATCTGCTCGCCCGGCTCGACCGCGTCCGCGCGCTCCTCGAGGCCGGGGACCAGGACCTGGTCTGGCTCGACCAGTACCACAGTCCCGCCGGCCCGGACATGCACTACCGGACGACCGGGCCGGAGATCTACCGCCAGATGGACGGGGACGTCGACGCCGTGTGCGTGGCCGTCTCCACCGGCGGCAGCCTGGCCGGGATCGCCCGCTACCTCCGCGAGGTCAGCCCGGCGACCAGGATCGTGGCGGTCGACGCCGTGGGATCGTCGGCGATCGGCGGCGCCCAGGCCGCTCGGGATCTCGTCGGGATCGGGGCCAGCGTCCCATCCGTGCTGCTCACCGACGGTCTCGTGGACCACCGCGTCTGGGTCAGCGACGCCGACGCGTTCGCGACCTGCCGGATGGCGCGCCGCCGGACCGGGCTGTCGATCGGGGGTTCCAGCGGCGCCCTGATCAACGGGGCGGTCCGCTACCAGCTCGAGCACCCGGAGGCGACGCGCGTGGTCTGCGTGCTGGCCGACGACGGAACCTCCTACGCCGACTCGATCTACGACGACCGGTGGCTGGCCGACCGGGGGCACCCGCTAGCCGGCGGCGCGCCGCCGGTGACGGACATGAAGGTCGGTGACCGGTGACCGCCGATCTGGCCGTCGTTCCCGGCCCGGTGGTCAGCCGCGTGCTGGGCGGGCGGCTGCCGGCGGCGACGGCCGCGGTGCGGGACGCGTACCTCGCCCACGACCGCGCCGAGACGAGCAATCCGCGCGGTGTCTTCCTGCGCCCCTCGCCGGGCAGCCGCGACCGGGCCATCGGACTGCCGGCCTACGTCGGCCCGCTGCGCACGGCCGGCATCAAGTGGATCTCGAGCGTCCCGGCCAACATCGAACGGGGATTGCCGCGGGCGAGCGCGGTCGTCATCCTGAACGACCCGGACACCGGCCGCCCGTTCGCCTGCCTCGAGGGCGCGACCATCAGCGCGGTCCGGACGGCGGCCTCGGCCGCGCTCTGCCTCGAGGCGGCCGGCGGCGGCCGGGAGACCGAGCGGCTCGGCATCCTCGGCACCGGCGCCATCGCGCGGATGTTCCTGCGCGTACTGGCCGCCCTGGGCTGGCGGGTCGGGCGGCTGGACCTGCACGACCTCGACGCGGCCCGGGCGGAGGCGTTCGCCCGGCGGGCAGCCGCCCTGCTGCCGGGGTGCGCGGTCGGGGTGGCAGCCACCGCGAGGCCGGTGGTGCACGAGAGCTCTGCCCTGCTCCTGACCACGACGGCCGGCGAGCCGCACCTGACCGACGCCGGCTGGTTGCGGCCCGAGACGACCGTGCTGCACCTGTCGCTGCGCGATCTCGGGGTCGAGCTGGTACGCCGCGCCCAGAACATCGTGGACGACCGCGACCACGTGGTGCGGGAGCGGACCTCGCTCCACCTGGCCGCGCTCGAGTACCCGGGCGAGCCGCTGATCGACGGCACCATCGCCGACCTGCTGCTCGGCCGGGTCGGACCGCGCCCGGACGTCCCAACCGTCGTCTCGCCGTTCGGTCTCGGCATCCTCGACATCGCCGTCGCGCGGCTCGTCTTCGACCAGGCGCGGTCGGAGGGCGCGATTGTGACGGTGCCGGGCTTCTTCGCCGACGGGCCGGCGCCGGAGCCCGGCGGGCCCGCCGGGCCCGACCCGGCCCCAGCCCGCGCCCGGGCACCCCGGGAGCGGCCGTGACCGGAACGACACTCGTCGACGTCGCGCGGGCGCGGGCCGCGGCAACCCCGGACCGGCTCGCGTTCACCTTCGACCCGATGGACGGGCGCCCGCCCCTCGAACTGACCTACGCCGAGCTCGACCGCCGGGCCCGGGCCGTCGCCGCCGTGCTCCGGGAGCACGACCGGCGCGTGGCCGGCTCCCGGGTCCTGGTGGTGTACCCACCCGGCCTCGACTTCGTCGTGGGCTTCCTCGGCTGCCTGTACGCCGGCGCCGTGGCCGTGCCGACCCATCCGCCCCGGGCCCGGACGCTGGCACGGTTCGCCGCGCTGGCCGCCGACTCCGGGGCCGTGCTCGCCCTGACCACCGCGGCCGTCGCCGGAGCGGCGCGGCCGGACCCGCCCGCAACCGCGCCGAGCGGGCCGGCCTGGGTGCCGACCGACGCGGAGCCGGACGGCGGGGCGGGAGCGCGCGGGGCCGAGGCAGACTGGGCCGAACCGGCCCTCGCGGCGGACGCGCTCGCCTTCCTGCAGTACACGTCGGGATCGACCGGGACCCCGAAGGGCGTCGCCGTGACCCACGGCAACGTCATGCACAACAGCGCCGTGATCGCGCGGGCCTTCGGCCACACACCGGAGAGCTCTGGCGTGATCTGGCTACCGCCGCAGCACGACATGGGCCTGATCGGCGGCGTGCTCCAGCCGCTGTACGTCGGCATGCCGGTGACGCTGATGTCCCCGCTGGACTTCCTCCAGCGCCCCCTGAGCTGGCTGCGGGCGATCTCGCGGACCGGGGCCACGACGAGCGGCGGGCCCAACTTCGCCTACGACGTCTGCGCGAGCCGGGCCGATCCCGCCCAGCTGGAGGGCGTCGACCTCAGCTCGTGGGAGGTCGCCTTCACCGGCGCCGAGCCGGTCCGGGCCCGAACGCTCGAGCGCTTCACGGCCGCCTTCGCGCCCTACGGGTTTCGGCCCGGCGCCTGGTATCCCTGCTACGGCCTGGCCGAGTCGACGCTGCTGGTCACCGGGGTGGACAGGAAGCGGCCGCCCCGGACGCTCACGGTCCGCGGCCCGGAGCTGGCGGCGGGGCGCGCCGTCCCGGCCGCGGCGCCCGCGGCGGCCGAGGCGGCCGACGCCGCCGGGCGGACGCTGGTCAGCTGCGGCCGGCCCGGTCTCGGCCTACGAGTCACGATCGCCGACCCCGAGACCGCGCTCGCCCGCCCGCCGGGGATGGTGGGGGAGGTGTGGGTCAGCGGCCCCAGCGTCGCGGCCGGCTACTGGAACCGGCCGGCCGAGTCGGCGCGGGTGTTCGCGGCACGGCTGGCCGCGACCGGCGACGGCGACGGCGATGGCGATGGCGATGGCGACGGCGATGGCGATGGCGACGGCGACGGCGACGGCGAGCCCGGTCCGGGCACGCCGGCCCGCGCCGAGACGGAACGCCGCTGGCTGCGCACCGGTGACCTGGGCTTCCTCGACGGCGGGGAGCTCTTCCTGGTCGGCCGGATCAAGGACGTTGTGATCATCGACGGTCGCAACCACTATCCGGAGGACATCGAGCAGGCCGCCGAGGCCGGCCACGGCATGGTGCGTTCCCACGGTTGCGCGGCCTTCGCCGTCGACGGCCCGGATGGTGAGGCGCTGGTGGTCGTGGCCGAGGTCGACCGGGCGCCCGAGCTGGACGCGGCGGCGGTCGGGCGCGGCGTACGCCGCGCCGTCGCCGAGGCCCACGGCGTCGGCGTGCGGTCGGTGGTGCTGGTCCGGCCGGGCGCGGTGCCGCGCACGACGAGCGGCAAGATCCAGCGCGGCGCCTGCCGGAGCGCGTACGAGGCCGGGACGCTCGCGGTAGTCGGGCAGGCGTGACGCCGCGCCAGCGGCGCATCCACGAACGGGGGGCACATGACGGAACCAGGCGACGGCGGCCGGCGGCCGCGGCCCGCGCCCGCGCCGGGCGGCGAGGTCGCCGAGACCGGCATGACCGCCGAGACCGGCATGACCGGCGAGGACGGCGCCGCGCGCATCGCGGCCTGGCTGACCGGCGAGATCGCCGGCCGGCTCGGCCTGCGGGCGGAGGCGATCGACACCGGCGAGGCGCTGGCCAGCTACGGGCTGGCGTCCCGGGACGCGGTGATGCTCACCGGGGCGCTCGCTGACTGGCTCGGCCGGCCGGTGGCCCCCACGCTGGTCTTCGACCATCCCACCATCGACGCCCTGGCCCACCACCTGGCCGGGCTGGACCCGTCGAACCCGGCGGCGCCACCGAGCCGGGAGGCGACCGGCGAGGGGATCGCGGTGGTCGGCATCGGCTGCCGCTTCCCCGGGGCGGCCGGGGTCGAGGAGTTCTGGCGGCTGCTGCGTGACGGGCGGGACGCGATCCGCCCGGTGCCGGCCGACCGGTGGGACGCCGACGCGTTCTACGACGCCGAGCCCGGCACCCCCGGCCGGATGAACACGAGGTGGGGCGGCTTCGTCGACGGCGTGGACCTGTTCGACGCCGCGTTCTTCGGCGTCTCCCCGCGCGAGGCCGACGGCGTCGACCCGCAGCAGCGGCTGCTGCTGGAGATCACCTGGGAAGCGCTGGAGGACGCCGGGCTGGCGGCCCCGCGGCTGGCCGGGACCCGGACCGGCGTGTTCGTCGGTATCTCCACGATGGACTACTCCCAGCTGCGGGCCCGCCAGGGCGACCTGGCCCGCACCACCGACGTGTACGCCGGCACCGGCAGCGCGCACAGCATCGCGGCCAACCGGCTCTCCTACGCCCTCGACCTGCGCGGCCCGAGCGTCGCCGTCGACACGGCGTGCTCGTCGTCGCTGGTCGCGCTGCACCTGGCCTGCCGGAGCCTGGCCGACGGGGAGTCGGAACTGGCGCTGGCCGGCGGGGTAAATGTCATCCTGGAGCCGGCGGTGACCATGGTCTTCTCCCGCGCCCGGATGATGGCCGCCGACGGCCGGTGCAAGGCCTTCGACTCCCGGGCCGACGGCTACGTCCGGGGCGAGGGATGCGGAGTCCTGGTCCTCAAGCGGCTCGGTGACGCCGTCCGGGACGGTGACCGCGTCTACGGCGTCATCCGCGGCAGCGCGGTCAACTCGGACGGGCGGACCGCCGGGCTCACGGCTCCCAGCGGTGACGCGCAGCGTGCGGTGATCGCCGCGGCGCTGGCCCGGGCCGGCGTCGAGCCGGGCGAGGTGGGCGTGGTCGAGGCCCACGGGACCGGCACGCCGTTGGGCGACCCGATCGAGATGAGGGCGCTCGCCGCCGTGCTCGGTGAGCCGTCCGCGCTCGCGCCGACCTGCTGGGTGTCGTCGGTCAAGACCAACGTCGGCCATCTGGAGGCGGCGGCCGGTGTCGCCGGGGTGATCAAGGTCCTGCTGGGTCTGGAGCGGGATCTCATCCCGCGCCACCTGCACCTGGAGACGGTCAACCCGCTCATCGAGCTGGCCGGCACCCGCCTGGACTTCCCGGTCGACGCGCGGCCGTGGCCCCGGTCCGACCAACCCCGGGTCGCGGGGGTCAGCTCGTTCGGCTTCGGCGGGACCAACGCCCATGTGGTGGTGGCGGAGCCGCCCGCGGCTGGCATCGTGGCGGAGCCGCCCGCGGCTGGCATCGTGGCGGAGCCGCCCGCGGCTGGCATCGTGGCGGAGCCGCCCGCGGCGGACACAGTGGCGGAGCCGCCAGGTGAGCCCGAGATCCGGGTGCTGGCGTTGTCGGCGCACACCTCGGCCGCGCTGGAGCGCCAGGCCCGCGACTTCCACCAGTTGCTCGCGCCGTCGGCGTCGGGCTTCGATCCCCTCGATCGCGCCTGGTTCGCTGATCTCTGCCACACCAGCGCGCGGCTGCGGGCGCACCACGAGCACCGCGTGGCCGTGCTGGCCGGCACGCCCGCGGCGGCGGCGGCGGCGCTGGCCGTCTTCCTGGCCGGGGGCGAGGCGCCCGGCCTGCTGACGGGCCGCCGGGACGCGCCCGACCCGCCCGGCCCGACGGACGGGGTCGCCGGGTTGGCGCGGCGGTGGGTGCGCGGCGAGACCGTCGACTGGGCGGCGCTCGGTGGTCCGGGCCGCCGGGTGCTGCGCCTGCCGGGCTATCCCTGGCAGCGCTCGCGCCACTGGCTCGGCGCCGGCGGTTCGCCGGTCCACCCGTTGCTGGGACGGGCGGCGACGCCGGCCGGGCGGGCCGGGGTCTGGACGTGGGAGGCCGAGCTCGACCCGGACCGCGCGAGCCTGGCCTACCTGCTCGACCACCGCGTCCACGGCGCCGCGGTGCTGCCGGTGGCGGCCTACGTCGAGATGGCGCTCGCGGCCTCGGGGGAGGTCTTCGGCCGGCGGCCGTGCCACCTCGAGGACCTGGAGATCGAGCGGCCGATCGTCCTGGCGCCGGCCGGGACGGGCAGGGTGCGGACGGTGCTCACCCAGACGCCGGGCGGCGGCGCGGAGTTCCAGATCCGGGGCGGTGACCGGGCGGGCGAGGGCGGCTGGCAGGTGCACGCGCGCGGCCGCGTGCGCGTGAGTGGCGGGGGACATGACGGTGTGTGAGGGACAGGCCGGAGGGATCGGCGCGCCCGGCGCCTCCGGCGGCGGCCTGGCGATGGGTCTGATCTTCTTCTCAAGCCGCGCGGGCAGCGTGGGTGACGTGGGCGGCGGCGATCCCTACGACCTACTGCTGGCCTGCGCCCGCTTCGCCGACCAGCACGGCTTCGCGGCCCTGTGGGTGCCGGAACGGCACTTCACCGCCGACGGCTGGCTCTACCCCAACCCGTCGGTGGTGGCGGCGGCGCTGTCCCGCGAGACCGACCGCATCGCGCTGCGGGCCGGCAGCGTGGTTGTGCCGCTGCACCATCCGGCCCGGATCGCCGAGGAGTGGGCCGTCGTCGACCAGCTGTCCGGCGGCCGGGTAGGGGTGTCCTTCGCCTCCGGCTGGCATCCGAACGACTTCGTGTTCCACCCGGAGCGCTACGACCGGCGCCGCGACCACACCGAGGCGGGCCTCGAGACCGTCCGCGCGCTGTGGCGGGGCGACCCGGTCGTCCTCGAAGGCGGCCGGGGGCCGGTGCGGGTGCGCACCTTCCCCCGGCCGGTGCAGCCGGAGCTGCCGGTGTGGCTCACCGCGGCCGGCAACCCGGCGACGTTCGCGCGGGCCGGCGAGCTGGGCGCGAACCTGCTCACCCACCTGTTCAACCAGACGGTCGAGGAGCTGGCGGCCAACATCGACTCCTACCGGGCCGCCCGCCGGCGCGCCGGCCATGATCCGGCGACGGGCGTCGTGACGGCGATGGTCCACACCTGCGTCACGCCGGACGCCCGGCTGCTCGACACCCAGGTGCGACCCGCGTTCCGGGAGTACCTGAAGTCCGCCTCCTACCTGCTGGACGGCCTGGCGGCCAGCCGGGGCCAGCCGGTCGACGTCGGCGCCCTGTCCGGCGAGGACCTCGACGCCTACGCCGAGTTCGTCCTCGACCGGCTCGTCGCCAGCGGCCGGGTCCTGCTGGGCAGCCCGGAAGCCTGCCGGGAGCCGCTGCGCCGCCTGCACCTGGCCGGCGTGGACGAGGTCGCCTGCCAGGTCGACTTCGGCCCGCCGTCCGACGTGGTGCTGGCCGCCCTGCCCGCGCTGGACGAGGCGCGACGGTGGGCGGCTGGCCTGCCGGCCCGCGCCGCCGGCGCCACCCGAGGTACGCCGGCGGCCGGCCTGGCCGAGCCGCGGCCAGAGCCGGCTGTCGCCGCGGCGGCACCGGGCGGGGCCGAGGGGCTGGCCGCGGTCCGCGACCGGTGCCGGGAGGCGCTGTCCGGCGACCTCTTCTACGAGCGGCTGGAACGGGCCGGGGTGGAGTTCGGGTCGGCGTTCCGGGGGGTGCGGCGCCTGTGGCGCCGCGACGGCGAGGCGCTCGGGGAGATCGAGATCCCGGCGGCGCTGACCGCGGCCGCGCCCCCCGGCTCACCCCGTGGCCCGGCCGCTGCCCGGGCGCATCCCGCGCTGCTCGACGCCTGCCTCCAGGTCCTCGTCGCCGCCCGGCCCGACCGCGGCGAGGCCCCGGCCGGGGTGGTGCTGCCGGTCGGCCTGCGCCGGTTCGAGTACACCGGCCGGCCCGGGCCCCGGCTGTTCAGCCACGCCGTCGTGTCCGGACCGGCGGCCGACGGGTCGCTCGAGGGCGACGTCACCGTGCTCGACCAGGACGGGGCGGTCGTCGCCACCGCCACCGGGCTGCGGCTGCGCGGCCTCGGACCGCCGGACGGGTCCCGCCCGCGGCGGGCGCCGGGGGACGGCCTGGCCGGCGTCTGCTACGAGATCCGCTGGGAGCCGTCCCAGCCCGTCCCCGTCCAGCCCGTCGCCGCCCGGCCGGGGGGCGACGCCGGGCTCGGCGGCCACTGGCTGGTCCTGGCCGACGGCGGTGGCGTCGCGGACGCGCTGGCCGGCGCGATCAGCGCCGCCGGCGGGCACCCGGTCCTCGCCCGGCCCGGGACCGAGTGCGTGGCGCCGGAGCCGGGCGGTCCGGAGACGTGGCGGGTCCGCCCGGACTCGGAGGCGGATCTGCGCCGGCTTCTCGACGCGGCGGGCGGCCACCCGCCCGAAGCGACCGGGAGAATGGGCGGAGCCCCCGGTCGCGGAGGGCGGCCGGGCGGCGGCGCGGGCGGGCCGTGGCGGGGCGTCGTCTACCTGTGGGGCCTGGACGCGGCCCTGCCCGACGGGCCGGCCACCGGCGCGGGAATCGACCCGGACGCCGTCCGGGCCGACCTGGACCGAGCCGAGGCGCTCGGGGCGGCCGGCGTGCTGCGGCTCGTCCGGGACCTCGCCGCCCGGCCCCGGACGGCGCCCGGGGGCGCCGAGCCGCCGCGGCTGTGGCTGGTGACCCGGGGCGCGCAGCGGGTCCGCCCGGACGACGGCGCCCTGTCGGTGGCCCAGGCGCCGCTGTGGGGTTTCGGCCGGGCCCTCGCCTACGAGCACCCGGAGCTGTGGGGCGGGCTGGTCGACCTCGACCCGGCCGCGCCGGCGGCGGCGAACGCGGGCGCGCTGGGGCGGCTGCTCGCCGGCCAGGACGGGGCCGGGGACGCCGGCCCGGCCGGCGGGGCCCGGGCGGAGGCCGAGGACGAGATCGCGGTGCGGCGGGGCCGCCACTACGCGGCCCGCCTCTTCCGCGCCCCGGTGCCAGCCGGGACGGCGGAGCCCGTCGTGCGCTCGGACGGCGCCTACCTGATCACCGGCGGGCTGGGTGACCTCGGCCTGCTCCTCGCCCGCCGCCTGGCCGAACGGGGCGCCCGCCACCTGATCCTCCTGGGGCGGGCGGGACTGCCCGACCGAGCGAGCGGACCCGAGCTCGTGGGGCCCGAGGGGCCCAGCCGGCTCGGCGCGCGGGTCCGGGCGGTCGAAGCGCTGCGCGCGGCCGGAGTGGAGGTGGTGACGGCGGCGGTCGACGTGGCCGACCCGGCCGCCCTCTCCGCCCGCATCGCCGCGCTCACCGCCGAGGGCCGGCCGCCCGTGCGCGGCGTCGCGCACCTGGCGGCCGAGGTCCGCGGCGGCCTCGCGCTCGGCCTCGACGACGCCGCGCTGGCCGACGTCCTGCGCCCGAAGGCCCGCGGCGCCTGGCTGCTGCACCGCCTGCTCGGCGACCAGGAGCTCGACTGGTTCGTCCTGTTCTCGGCGGTCCCGGCGTGCTTCGGGCCGCTTGGCCGGGGAGCGGCGAACTACGCGGCGGCCAACGCCTTCCTCGACGCGCTCGCCGGCCACCGGGCCGCGACGGGCCGGCCGGCCCTGAGCATCGGCTGGGGACCATGGGCCGAGACCGGTCTCGCGCACCGCGCGCGGGGCGGCCTGGACCTGCTGGCCCGCCACGGGGTGGGCGCGCTGGCCTCCGCCACCGCGCTGGACGCGTTCGACCGCCTGCTGGCCGGCGATCGGGCCCACACCGTGGTGGCCGCGTTCGACTGGCCGGCCATGGCGGCCGCGACGCCCGCGCTCACCCGGGCCCCGCTGCTGCGCGGCCTCCCGCCAGGGACGCTGACCGGCGCCCCGACCGGCGCCCCGCCCGCCTCCGCGCCCGCCTCCGCGACCGGCGGCGGGGCCGGCGAGCCCGCCCCGCCGCCCGCTGACGGGCTGGGCGCGGTGACGGCGAGCGCCCGCGCGCCGGGCGACCGAGGTGCCCGGGACCGGCTGCTCGCGCTGCCCGCGGGCGAACGGAGCGACAGCCTGCGCGACTACACCCGCGAGGTCATCGCGGCGGTCCTCGGCATCGCGCCGGACGCGCTGGACGTCGAGGTCCCGCTCGACACCGTCGGCCTTGACTCGCTGATGGCGATCGAGCTGAAGAGCCGGCTGGAGGACAGCCTCGGGGTGCGGGTCCCGATGGTCGCGTTTCTCCAGGGCCCGAGCGTCCGCCAGCTCGCGGCCGAATTCGCCGGCCAACTCGCCTCCGCCCAGCCCGCGGCCGGCGAGTTCGCCGCCGGCCGTCCCGACCCGCCGGCGCGCCCGGCGGGCGGTGGCGGCCCGCCCGCCGCCGAACCACCGCCGGCGGCGGTGGACCAGCTGTCCGACGCCGACGTGGACGAGGCCCTCAGCCGCTTCCTGGGCGGGTAGCGGCCGGGGGCCGACGGGCGCCCGGCGGCGGCAGCAGGCCGTCGGCCACCCATCGGTCCAGGTAGGTGCGCACCAGCCGTTCGTCGACCGGCGGGCAGGCCAGCCCGGCCGCGCGCAGCCGGTCCCGGGTGCGCGCGGCGTCGACGACCGGCTGGTTCTCCGGCCGCGGCCGCTCGCCGAGCAGCTCCACCAGGCCCTCGCCTGGGCCGGCCAGGGCGGCCGCGTCGGCCAGCCAGGCCTCGGCCGGCACGGACTCGACGGCGTAGCCGTAGGATCGCACCCAGTCGATCACGTCCGGCAGGCGGGCCGGCGCCGGGTTGACCAGGTGCGCCGGCGTGCTCGACACGCCGTCGAGGACAAGCCGGGCGATGGCCTGGCCGACGTGGTCGGCCGGCGCGAGATCGACCGGCACGTCGAGGTCCGGAGCCCGGCCCAGGCCGAGCGCGAGCGCGACGAGGGTCGCGACCAGGTCGTCGTCCTGGCCGCGGCCGGTCCGGCTGTCCCCGCTCACCCGGCCGGGCCGGTAGACGGCCACGGGCAGGCCCCGTCGGGCCGCCTCGGCGGCCAGCACCTCGGCCACCCATTTCGACTGCGTGTAGCCGTCGGGCAGCGGCCGCACACCGTCGAGCGGGTCGGTCTCGCTCACCCGGCCGCCACCGGCGGAACCGAGCGCCGCGATCGTCGAGACCAGGTGCAGCTCCGAGGTGACGCCGGCGCAGGCGAAGCGGATGACCTCGCTGGTGCCGGTCACGTTGACGGCCTTCAGCGCCGAGTACGGCCGGAGCAGGTTGACCTCCGCCGCGCAGTGGACGACCGCGTCGACGCCCGCCGCCAGCTCGTCGTACACCGGCTCGGGTAGGCCGAGGCGGGCGGCGGCCACGTCGCCGGCCACCGCGCTCACCCGGCCGCCAGCGCTGGCCTGGCCGTTCGCGCCGCCCGTCCGGTCCGTCCCGTCCGCCGGCCCGGCCAGGCCGCGTGCCGCCAGCGCCCGTCGCAGCCGCTCCCGCGCGGCGCCGTCGCCGGCCGCGCGGACCAGGCACACGATCTCGGCGCGGCTCTCGCGGCGCAGGGCGTCGACCACGTGCGCGCCGACCAGGCCGGTGGCCCCGGTGACCAGGACGCGCCGGAGCATGCGCGGCCCGGGCCGCGGGCGGGCCGGCACGATGTCCGCCGCCAGCCGGCCGTCGGGGGCCAGGCGGGCCACCGGCACACCGGCGGGCCCCCGGGCCGGGCCCGAGCCGTTCGTGGTGCCGGCGGCCGCGGCGGCGTACTCGTCGAGGGCGTCGGCCAGGCCTGCCACCGTCGGGTTCTCCATGAACACCCGCAGCGGCAGCTCGACGCCCCACTCCTCCCGCAGGGCCGCCAGTGCGCGGGTCGCCTGCAGGGAGTGGCCGCCGAGCGCGAAGAAGCTGTCGCGCGGGCCGATGCCCTCGACGCGCAGCACCGCGCGCAGCACAGCGGCGACCCGCTCCCCGGACGGTGAGAGGGTACCGGCATCGCCGACGGTCGCGGTGACGGCGGGCAGGGCCAGCCGGTCCACCTTCCCGTTGGGCGTGCGGGGCATCGCCGCGAGCGGCACGAGGGCACCGGGGACCATCGCCGGCGGGAGCCGCCGGGCCGCCCACCGGGCCAGCGAGTCCGGATCGAGCTCCGCGCCAGCCGCCGCGCCACCCCCATGGCCATCGCTCCGCCCTCCGCGACCGGGGGCTCCGCCCATTCTCCCGGTCGCTTCGGGCGGGTGGCCATCGCTCCGCCCTCCGCGACCGGGGGCTCCGCCCATTCTCCCGGTCGCTTCGGGCGGGTGGCCATCGCTGTGGCCGACGACGTAGCCGACCAGGGTCCGCTCCTCGGCGCCGGCGCCCCGGACCACGACGACCGCCTCGGCGACGCCCGGGTGCTCGGCCAGGGCCGCCTCCACCTCGCCGAGCTCGATCCGGTTCCCGCGGATCTTCACCTGCCGGTCGAGGCGGCCCAGCAGCTCGATCTGGCCATCGGCCCGGTAGCGGCCGAGGTCACCGGTACGGTACAGCCGATCACCGTGGGCGCCGAACGGGTCGGGGAGGAACGCCCGCGCGGTGCGCTCCGGGTCGTGCAGATAGCCCCGGCCCACGCCCGGGCCGCCGACGCACAGCTCGCCGGCAACGTTCTCCGGCAGCGGCCGCAGGTTACCGTCCAGGACGTGGATCCGGGTGTTCTGGACGGGCCGCCCCACCGGTACGCGAGCCCCGGCCGGGGGCGCCTCCCGCAGGATGTGGTGGGTCACATCGTCCGAGCACTCGGTGGGGCCGTAGGCGTTGACGAGCCCCACCGCGGGGAAGCGGCGGAACCAGTCGCGGCACAGCCCGGGCCACAGCTCCTCACCGGTCGAGATCATCCAGCGCAGCGCCTTGAGCGCCGGCGCGCCCCGACCGGCCCGGTCGGCCCGGTCGGCCTCGGCGAGCATCGCGGCCAGCATGGACGGGACGGTCTCCAGGACGGTGACGCCGGCCGCGGCCGTCTCGGCGAGCAGCCGGGCCGGGTCGTGCGCGACCTCGTCCGGCACGATGTGCACCCGGCCGCCGACCGCCAGCGGCGCGAGGAACTGCCAGACCGAGATGTCGAAGCACTGCGACGCCGTCTGGGCGAGCACGTCCCGGTCGTCCAGGCCCAGATCGTCGATCTTGGCCTGGAGGTGGTTGACCATCCCGAGATGCTCGACCATCGCCCCCTTGGGGGCGCCGGTCGAGCCCGACGTGTAGATCACGTACGCGAGGTCGCCAGGCCGGGTGTCCGGCGCCCGGTCGCCCGCCGGGTCGCCCGACCGTTCGTCGGCGGGCTCGCCGAGCGGGAGCCGGGGCGGCTGCGGGGCGGGCAGGCCCGCGAACGCCGAGTCCAGCGTTCCGGCCAGCGCCGGGCTGGCCAGCACCAGCGCGGGGCGGGCGTCGCGCAGGACGCGGCCGAGCCGGACCTCCGGCCAGCGGGGGTCGAGGGGAAGGTAGGCGGCCCCCGCCCGCATCAGGCCGATGATCGTCGCGAGCAGGTCGACGCCCCGCTCGGCCAGCACGGCGACAACGTCCTCGCGGCCGGCGCCTCGGGCGGCCACGGCGGCGGCGACGGCGCGCGCCCGGCGGTCGAGCTCGGCGTAGGTCACCATCCCGGCACCGGCACCGGTGTCGGTGCCGGTGACCGCGACGGCGTCCGGCCGGCCCTCGACCTGCTCGGTGAACCGTTGGAGGAAGCCGGCCCAGGCCGGCGTCGGCCCGCCGTCCGGGCCGACGAGCGGGCGGGTCACCGCCGGCGCGGCCAGCCGCTCCCGGGCGGCCTCGGTGAGCAGGGCGTACTCGGACAGCCGGCGGCCGGGATCGGCGGCCAGGCCGGTCAGCAGCACCCGGAAGTGCTCGGTCATCCGCTCGATGCTGGCCGGGGTGAACAGGTCGGTGTTGTACCGCATCGATGCCGAGATCGTCGGGCCGGCGTCCACCATGCCGAGTAGCAGGTCGAACATGGTCACCTGAGCCTCGATCGGGAACAGCTCGACCGGCAGGCCGCCGAGGTCCATCCGGGCGCCGCCGGTGCCGAGCAGGAACTGGGCCAGGCCCTGCTCCTCGAGCCGGTTGGGTTTCGGCATGTTGAACATCACCTGGAACAGCGGCGACCGGCTCGGGTCCCGCTCCGGGCGCAGCCGCTCGACCAGCAGCGACAGCGGGTAGTCCTGGTGCTCGAGCGCCCCCAGCACGGTGCGCCGGGTCCGGCCCAGCAGCTCGGTGAAGGTCGGGTCCCCCGAGCAGTCGGCCCGCAGCGCGACCGGGTTGATGAAGTAGCCGACCGTCCCCTCGAACTCGGCGCTGCCGCGGCCGACGAACGGCGAGCCCACGGTCACGTCCGACTGCCCGCTGTAGCGGTGCAGCAGCACCGTGAACGCGGCCAGCAGGACGGTGTAGAGGGTGGTGTGGTGGGACCGGGCGAGCGCCCGGGCGGCGGCGGCGAGCGGGGGGTCCAGGACGAACGGGACCTCGGCGCCGGACACCGTGGCCACCGCCGGCCGCGGGCGGTCCAGGGGCAGCTCCAGCGGCGCCGGCAGCGGGGTGAGCCGGTCCCGCCAGTACTCCCACTGCCGGTCGCCCTCGGGCGAGGCCAGCAAGGCGGACTGCCAGTCCACGAACTCCGAGTAGTCGGCGGCGCCGGCCCGCGGCGCCGGCTCGGCCTCGGCGCCGGCCGCGGCGTAGGCGCTGCCCAGCTCGTCCAGGAGAACGACGAGCGAGACGATGTCGAACACGATGTGGTGGACGGTCAGCAGCAGCACGTACTCGCCGCCCGGCCGCTGGAACAGGTGCGTGCGCAGCAGCGGGCCGCGCGCCAGGTCGAACGGGCGGTGCGCGGTGTCCCGCAGCGTCGCGCGCAGCCGCTGCTCGCTCCAGCCGGTCGCGTCGACCTCCGCCAGGTCGACCGCCGCGCGCCGGGCGACCCGCCGCAGGGGCAGGCCGTCCCAGTCGGTGAACGTGGTGCGCAGCGAGGCGTGCCGGTCGACCAGTGCCTGCAGGGCCCGGCGCATCGCCGCCGGGTCCAGGCCGGCCCGGATCCGGGCCGCGATGGCGACGTTGTAGGCCGCGCTGTCCGGGTCGAGCCGGTGGACGAGCCACAGGGCCCGCTGGCCGTGGGACGGCGGCGCCAGCGTCGCCTCCCCGCCCGCCCTGACCTCGAGCAGGTGGCTGAGCAGGGCGCGCTTGCGCGGCGCCGGCAGCTCCTGGAACAGGTCGAAGCCAGCCATCAGCCTTCCTCCGGATGTTGTCCGAGGACCTGTGACAGCAGCGCGTCGACGTCGCCGTCGCTGAGGTCATCCACGCGGGTGAGCAGGTCGGCCGCCGCCGCGGCCGCGGCCCCGCCCTCGGGTTCGGGTTCGGGACCGGCGGGCCCCGGCGCGGGCTCCGCCGCGGCGAGCAGGCCGAGGACCGTCGTGACCAGCCCGTCGAGGGTGGGGCCCTCGAGGAAGGTGACGATCGGGACGGCGACGCCCAGCTCAGCGCCGATCTGGTTGCGCAGCTCGACCGCCATCATCGAGTCGATGCCCAGGACGCTCAGCGGCTGGTGGCCCTGGACGCCTGCCGCCTCGGTGCCGACGACGCGGGCGATCTTCGCACGGAGGTGGGCCGCGAGCAGCGCCCGCCGGTCCGCCCCGCCGGCCTCGAGCAGCCGCCGGCGGGTCAGCCCGCCCGGCCCGTCCCCGTTTCCGGGGCCGGCCGCCGGGCCCGGCCCGGTACCGTCCGGCCCGGTACCGTCCGGCCCGGTGCCGGCTACGTGCTCGAACAGCGGGGCGGCGGTGAACGCCGGGTAGGCCCGGCGCCACCGGGCCCAGTCGATCGCCGTCACCGCGACCTGCGCGCGCTCCGGCTCGAGCAGGAGCTGGCCGAACACCTCGAGGCCGGCGGCGGGGGAGAACGCCGACACCCCGCGCAGGAGGGTGTGGCCCTCGCGCAGCCGCCGGGCGGCCAGGCCGACCTCGCCCCACAGGCCCCAGTTGATGCTCAGGGCCGGGAGCCCGAGCGCGCGGCGGTGGTGCGCCAGGCCGTCGAGGAACGCGTTCGCCGCCGCGTAGGCGCCCAGGCGGGGCGAGCCGAGGACGGCCGCCGCCGACGAGAACAGCACGAAGAAGTCGAGGTCCTGGCGGGCGAAGTGGCGGTGCAGCCGCCAGGCTCCGGTGGCCTTCGGGCGCAGCGTCGCGGCCAGCGCGGCCTCGTCCAGTTCGGCGACGGGCGCCAGCTCCGCGACGCCGGCGGCGTGCACCACGCCGCGGATGCGCGGCCACCGCTCCCGCTCGTAGCCGTCGAGGAAGGCGGCCAGGGCGGCCGGGTCGCCCACGTCCACGGAGGCCGTGGTGACGCTCGCGCCGCGGTGTTCCAGTGCGCTGATCGCCGCGGCGACACCGGCCGCGGGCGAGCCCGGCGCCAGCGTGGCCCAGGACTCCCGCGCCGGCGCGGGCGCGCGGGAGAGCAGGACGAGCCGGCGGGCCCCGTGCTCGACCAGCCAGCCGGCGAGCAGCAGGCCGAGCTCGCCCAGCCCGCCGGTGATCAGATAGCTGGCGTCCGGCCGCGGGCCTGGCGGCCCGCCGCCCGCCGGGCCTCGGGACGCCGGGCCTCGGGACGCCGGGCCTCGGGACGCCTGGCCGATCGGGGCCCGGGTGTAGCGGGCGACGTACCGATCGCGGCCGCGGAAGGCGACCTGGTCCTCGCGGGCGACGGCCGGCGGTGCGCCCGAGCCCGAGCCGGTACCCGGGCCGGCCGCGGCGACCGTCGACCAGATCGCCTCGGCCGCCTCGGCCGGGAGGCCGCCCGGTCCGAGATCGACCAGGCCACCCCAGCGGGCCGGGTGCTCCTGCGCGACCGTGCGACCCAGGCCCCAGACGGCCGCGTGGGCAGGCGAAACCGCCTCGCCGCCGACCGCCTGGCCGCCGCGGGTGACCAGCCAGAGCCGCGCGTCGACGGCCGGTCCGGCCGCCGCGAGGGCCCGGACGAGCGCGACCGTGCCGGCCAGCGTGGCCGCGCAGGCCTCGTCGGGCTCGGTCGCCTCGGCCTGGTCGGGGGCGGGCCAGTCGAGGGCGGCCAGGTCGACGACCTCTACCCGGCCGCCCGCCGCCTGGGCCGCCCGGGCCGCCAGCGCGGCCGTCAGCGCCGCCGGGTCGGCGCTGGGCCGGGCCGCGGTGACGGTCGCGCCCGGCCGGGCACGACCGGCCCGCTCGGCCAGCGCGGTCGCGATCCCGTCGCCGCCGCCGACGACGATCCACTCGGGCGCGGTGGCGGACCCGGGCGGGGGATCCGCCGTCGCCGGGGCGCGCTGCCAGGTCAGCTCGTAGAGCGCGGCCGCCGCGGGCCGGTCGGCCGGCGCGGGCGCGGCGCCGAGGCGCCGCAGGCGGATTCCCCGGACCTCCGCGACCGGCGCCCCGGCCTCGTCGACCAGGAGGACGTCCCCCTCGAACGTCGCGTCCCCGAGACCGGCCACCTCCCCGTGGGCGTCCGGCCGGATCCGGACCTGGGAGCGCGGCCGCGGCCCGGGCCGGCCGTAGCGGCGGACGGACGCGATCGCGACCGGCAGGAACGGCTCGGCGGCCCGGTCGGGTTCGAGGCCGGCTGGCCCAGGCGCGGCCGCGCCCAGGACCTGCAGGGCGCAGTCCAGCAGGGCCGGGTGGATGTGGTAGCGGTCCGGCTGCCCGGCGAGCGCCGCCGGCGCGGCGAGCTCGCCCACCGCGGCGCCGTCGGCCCGCCACAGCCGCTCGATCCACTGGAACGCCGGTCCGTAGTCGTGGCCCCGCTCGGCCAGCCGCGCGTAGTAGTCCGCTCCGGCCAGCGGGTCGCCGCCGGGGCGCGGTGGTCCGGGATGGCCGGGTGGCTGCGCGCCCGCCCGGTCGGCGTCTGTCCGGTCGGGGGGGTCGGCGACGCGGACGGTCCCGACCGCGTTCTCGGTCCAGGCGCCGACCGCGGCCCGGTCGGCGCCGGGCGCGGGGCGGCTGTGGACCGCCACGAGTGCCGACCCGGCGCCGCGCCGGCGGACGGCGACCTGGACCTCCGACGCCGTGCCCGGCGGGAGGAACATCGCCCGGCGGAACTCGACGTCGGCCACCTCCACGTCGGTGTCGGGGGCACCCAGCGCGGCCGTCCCGACCGCGAACATCAGCTCGACGTAGGCCGAGCCGGGCAGGACGACCGCGCCGTCCACCTGGTGGTCGGCGAGGTAGGCCGGGTCCTCGGCCCGCAGCTCGCCCTCCCAGTACTCGACGGTGCCGTCGGCGGCGGGGACGAGCCGCCGCCGCAGCAGCGGGTGCGGCACGGCGCTGACCGGCGCGGCGCTGACCGGCAAGGCCGGCGCGGCCGGCGCCGAGGGCGGCTCGAGCCAGCACCGCGACCGCTGCCAGGGATAGCTCGGCAGCGGCACGAAGCGCCCGCCCTGACCGGTCAGGCTCGGCCAGTCGAGCGGGCAGCCGAGCGCGTGGAGGGAGCCGGCCGTGGCCAGCAGCGAGCCGCGCTCGTCGGAGTCCCGGCGCAGCGACGGGAGGGCGACGCCGGGCCGCCCGAGTCGCGCAAGAGTCTCGGTCACCGCGCCCACCAGCAGCGGGTGCGGGCTGAGCTCCAGGAAGACACCGGCCCCCGCCGCCGCCAGCCGCGCCGACGAGACCGCGAACATCACCGGCTCGCGCAGGTTGCGCCACCAGTACTCGGCGTCGAGCGGGGGCTCGGGGCCGCCGGCCGCGGCGACCGAGGCGACCGAGGCGACCGACGAGTGGAACGGGATCACGGATGGGCGCGGGTCGATCCCGGCCAGCGCGGCGGCGAACTCCTCCCGCAGCGGGTCGAGCGCCCAGTGGTGCGCGGCGACGTCGATGGGGACCGACGTGCAGCGGACGCCCCCGTCGGTCAGTTCGGCGACCAGTGCCCCGACCGCGCGGGGATCTCCGGATATGACGGTGGCCGCCGGGCTGTTGACGCCGGCGATCTCGACGGGCGGCCCGCCCGGCGTCCCGGCGTCGGCGAGCCGGCGCCGGACGTCGTCGGCCGGCAGCGCGATGCTGGCCATCGCGCCCCTGCCCGCCCCGCGGGCGAGCAGTTCGCCGCGCCGGCAGATGATCCGCGCGGCGTCGGCCAGGTCGAGCGCGCCGGCGACGTGGGCCGCCGCCACCTCGCCCATGCTGTGGCCGACCACCGCCGCCGGCTCGACGCCCCACGAGCGCCACAGCGCGGCCAGCCCCACCTGGACCGCGAAGATCGCGGGCTGGACGACCGCGACGTCGGTGGTGGGCGGGCCGGCCAGAACGTCGAGCAGCCGCCAGCCGGCGTGGGCGCGGACGGCCCGGGCGCACTCGCCCACGGCGGCCGCGAAGACGGGCTCGCGGGCGAGCAGGCCGCGGGCCATCCCGGGCCACTGCGAGCCGTGCCCGGAGAACACGAACGTCACGCCGGGCGGACGGGCCGGCCGGTGGCCCGCCGCCAGTCCCCACCGAGCCTCGCCGGCGAGGAAGGCGTCCAGCGCGCCGGCCGCGTCGCCCTCATCGGCGGCGGTCACGGCCACCCGGTGCGGGTGGTGGGCGCGGTGGCGGGCGGCGGAGTAGGCGACGTCCGCCCAGGCCGGCCCGCCCGGAGACCGGAGCAGGTCCCGGTAGCGGCGGGCGAGCTCGGCCAGAGCGGCCGGGCTGGCCGCCGAGAGCGGCAACAGCGCGGCGCCCGCTCCCCTCGGCTGACCCGGCGCGCCGGGTCCCGGCCCGATGGCGGGCGGCGCGGGCGGCGCGGGCGGTTCGCGCAGGACCGCGTGCGCGTTCGCGCCGCCGAAGCCGAACGAGCTCACCCCGGCCCGCGCCTGGCCCGGCGGCGCCGGCCACGGGCGGAGCGCGACCGGCACCGCCAGCCCCAGCCGGGCGAACGGGATGTGCGGGTTCGGGGTGGTGAAGTGCAGGTTCGGCGGCACCGCGCGATGGCGCAGCGCGAGCGCGGTCTTGATCAGACCGGTGATGCCGGCGGCGGCCTCGAGGTGTCCGACGTTCGTCTTGACCGACCCGATCCAGACGGGCTCGGCACCGGGCCGCGCCGACCGGCCGCCGGCGAACGCTGCCCCCAGCGCGCTGGCCTCGACCGCGTCGCCGAGCGCGGTGCCGGTCCCGTGCGTCTCGACGTACTGGATGTCGGCCGGGGAGACGCCGGCCGCGCGGTGCGCGTCCCGCAGCAGCTGTTCCTGCGCCCGGGGGCTCGGCGCCATCAGCCCGTTGGTCCGGCCGTTGTGGTTCACGGCCGTCGACTCGATCACCGCGTAGACCGGGTCCCCGTCGCGCCGGGCGTCGGCCAGCGTCCGCAGGACGACCATCCCGGCGCCGTCGCCGCGCACGTAGCCGTCCGCGGCCGCGTCGAACGTCTTGCACCGGCCGTCCGGAGCCATGACGCCGGCCCGGGAGAAGTTGATCGTCAGCTCGGGCGACAGCACGAGGTTCACGCCGCCGGCGAGCGCGGTGCTCGACTCGCCGCACGCCAGGCTCCGGCAGGCCAGGTGGACCGCGACCAGCGACGAGGAGCACGCCGTGTCGACGGCCAGGCTGGGGCCGCGTAGCCGCAACAGGTAGGACAGCCGGTTCGCGGCCACGCTCAGCGCGCTGCCGACCCCGGCGTAGGCGTCGATCAGGGTGGGATCAGCCCAGTACCGGCGCGCGTAGTCGTGCGTCGAGATGCCGACGAAGACGCCGGCGCGGGACTCGCGCAGCCGCTCGGGCACGATCCCGGCGTCCTCCAGCGCCTCCCAGCCCACCTCGAGCAGGAGCCGCTGCTGCGGGTCCATCCGGGTCGCCTCGTGGTGGGAGATGCCGAAGAAGTCGTGGTCGAAGCCGCTGACGTCGGGCAGGCAGCCGCCCCAGCGGGTCGAGATCCGGCCCGGGACGGTCGGGTCGGGATCGTAGATCTCGTCCATGTCCCAGCGGTCGGGCGGCACCTCGCCGACGGCGTCGCGACCGGACGCCAGCAGGTCCCAGAAGGCGTCCGGGCTCTCGGCGCCGGGCAGCCGGCAGGCCAGGCCCACGATCGCGATCGGGACGCTCGGGACCGGGACGCCCGGCCCGGGGTCGCCCGTCACGGCTGGCCCGCGAGGTGACCGGCGAGCTCGGCGATCGTCGGATGGTCGAAGAGCAGGACCGGCGAGACCTCGCGGCCCAGCCACCCGGCCAGGTCGCCGGCCAGCCGGGTGACGACCACGGAGTCGGCCCCGTAGTCGGCGAACGGGACCTCCGGGTCGATCTGGTCGGCCGGCACGGACAGCGCCTGAGCCACCCGGCCCACCAGCCAGTCCTGGACGGCGCCGGCCCGGTCGGCGGGCGGCGCGTCCACGGCGGGCAGCGGCGGGTCGGGTGGTGCCGCGGGCGGCCGGGACGGGGCGGGCATGGTCCCGGCCGCCGGCGGCGTCCCGAGCGGCGCCTGGTCCTGGTGGCGGGGGCGCAGATCGCCGGCCAGGAACGCCTCCCGGCAGGCCGAGCGCCGGACCTTGCCCGTCATGGTCTTGGGCACCTCGCCCCGGTCCAGCAGGACGACGGCGTGCACCGCGACCCGGTGGGTGGCGGCGACGGCCCGGCGGACGGCGGCGGCGACCGACGGGAGCTCCGCGTCGGGCACCGAGGGCCGGACCTCCTGGGCCACCACCAGTCGCTCCCCGCCGCCGGCGTCGACGGCGAAGGCCGCCCCGCAGCCGCGGCGCAGGCCCGGGTGCGCGGTCTCCGCCGTCAGCTCGATGTCGCTCGGGTAGTGGTTGCGGCCGTGGATGATCACGACGTCCTTGAGGCGCCCGGTGACCACGAGCTCGCCGTCGACGAGGGCGCCGAGGTCTCCGGTCCGCAGGTACGGGCCGTCACTGTCGTCTCCGGCGCCGCCCGCCAGCCGGGCCCGGAACGCGGCGGCCGTCTCGTCGGGCCGATTCCAGTACCCGGGCGCGACGCTCGGGCCGCGCGTCCAGATCTCGCCCACCGTTCCCGGCGGCCGGGGCCGCGCGGTGGCCGGGTCGACGATCAGCAGGCGGTGGCCCTCGACCGGGGCGCCGCAGCCCACCAGCCGCGCGCCGGCGCCGTCGCCGGACGGCGCGCGGCTGACGACGCCGTCGGCCAGCCGGTCACGGTCCACGGTGACCGTGGTGGGCTCGGCTCCGGCGCGGCCCGTCGTCACCATGAGCGTCGACTCGGCCAGGCCGTAGCAGGGTATGAACGCCCGGCGCTGGAAGCCGTAGGGGGCGAACGCCTCGGTGAACCGGTCGAGGGTCTCGGCCCGCACCGGCTCCGCGCCGACGAAGGCCAGCTCCCAGGCCGAGAGGTCCAGCTCGGGCCAGGAGCGGTCCCGGGCGTCGCGCACGCACAGCTCGTAGGCGAAGGTGGGGGCCACGCTGACGGCGCCCCCGACCCGGGACATGGCCGTCAGCCACCGCATCGGCCGGGCCAGGAAGTCCAGCGGCGACATCAGGACCGGGTGGAAGCCGGTGTAGAGCGGCTGGAGGATGCCGCCGATCAGCCCCATGTCGTGGTACGGCGGCAGCCACGAGACGCCCCTGTGGTCTGGGCGGTTGCCGCAGACGCCGGCGATCCGGGCCGAGTTGTGCACGAGGTTGCCATGGGTGATCAGAACACCGCGGGGGGCGCCAGTCGAGCCCGAGGAGTACTGCAGGTACGCCACGTCGTCGGCGCCGGGCGGCCGAGCCTGGCCGCCGGCCTCCAGATCGCCCAGATCGCCCAGATCCCCCAGATCCCCCAGGTCCCCCAGGTCGCCCAGTCCGCCCAGGTCGCCGGGTTCGGCCCCGGCCGGGTCGCCCACGGGCGCGTCGACCGCCAGTACCGCGGGCCGGGCCCCGGCCTCGCCGGGGGCCAGCCGGTCGGCCGTGGCGGCGGCCAGCCCGGCCGTGGTCAGCACGAGCCGGGGCCGGCAGTCACGGATGATCGCCCGCAGCGGGTCCGCGCCGTCGCGCGGGGCGAGAGGGAAGACCGGGACCGCGACCACCCGGGCGTACAGGCAGCCCAGGAAGGCCGCGATGTAGTCGATGCCCGGCGGGCAGGCGAGCAGGACGCGCTCGCCGGGCGCGGCGCCGGCGCCCAACCGGGCGGCGAGCGCCCGGGCCCGGCCCGCCAGCTCGCCGTAGGTGATCGACGCCTCGTCGCGCTCGCCGTCCAGGAGGAACGTGAACGCGGTGTCCGCCCCGCGCCGGTCGGCGCGGTCACTCAGGATGTCGACAAAGGTTGCGCTGGGCATCTGATCCCCCGTCAGGTTCCGGTGGTCTCGGAACGCGGCCCGCCGGGCCGTGGCCGCGCTGGTGGGCGCGCTGGTGGGCGCGCTGGTGGCGCGCGGCCCCGGCGGCTAGCCCGCCGCCACGCCCGGCGCGTCCCGCCCGGCCCGGCGCGGCCCGGCCTTCGGGTCCAGGCGGCGCAGGAGGAGGGCGCAGGCGGCGACGGCCAGCAGGCCGACCGCGAGGCAGCCGATGACGTCGGTGAGGTAGGTGTCGGCGGTGTGCTTCCACAGGTCGTCGGCCGGGCCGCGGCTGAGTGGGCCGGTGCCGAGCTGGGTCACCCGGTTGAAGTCGGCCGACGACGCGAGCGCCGCGTAGCCCCAGCGGGCTGGCAGCAGGTAGGCGAGCTCCTGGATCGGGTGCTTGCCCTGCAGCGGGAAGATGCCGCCGCTGAAGACGATCTGCGACATCGTCGTGATGACGAGCAGCGGCATCGTCTTGTCCGCGTTGTCGACCCAGGCGGAGATCGCGAGGCCGAGCAGCGCGGACGAGATCGCGATGGCGGTCACCGCGACGACGCCCTCCAGCATCGGCGAGGGCAGCAGCACCGCGTGGCGCGGCGTCCGGTGGTACATCCCGATGAACGAGAACACGATGCTCTGCAGGGTCGTGACGAACGAGAGCACGAGGATCTTCGACCCGAGGTAGGCCGTCATCGACAGGCCGATGGTGCGCTCGCGGCGGTAGATGGCGCGTTCCTTCACGATCTCCCGGATCGAGTTGGCCATCCCCATGAAGCAGGCGCAGAGCACGATCACGTTGAGCTGCCCGGCCGCGTCGATGTTGGGGATCCCGTTCGGCAGCACGTTCAGCCCGTTCTTCAGCGGTCCGAACCGGGGCAGCGCCCCGAGCATGAACGGGAAGACCACGATCAGCAGCAGATACGTCCGGTCCGAGACGATGACGCTCCACTGCCGGCGGCTGAGGGTCAGGACCTGCGAGAGGATCGACTGCTGCCGAACGCTGGCCAGCTCGCCCGGGCGCGGCCGGGCGGGCGGCGCCGTCACCGACGCCGGCACATAGAAGCGCGAGGAGCGGAAGTTCTCGGACAGCTCGTCCGACGGCTTCTCCTCCAGCATCTCGAAGACGTCCGGCCAGGTTTCGTGGCCCAGGAAGCCCAGCGCGTCCTCCGGCGGCCCGAAGTACGCAATCCAGCCGCCCCGGGCCAGCACCAGGACGTAGTCGCAGATGTGGAGCTGGGCGACGCTGTGGGTGACGACGACGATGGTCCGCCCGTCGTCGGCGAGTTCGCGCAGGGCCGCCATGACGTTCTTGTCGAGCCCGGGGTCGAGGCCCGAGGTCGGCTCGTCCAGGAACAGCAGGGTCGGCCGGGTCAGCAGCTCCAGCGCGACGCTCGTGCGTTTGCGCTGGCCGCCGGAGAGGTTCTGGACGGGGACGTCGGCCCGCTGCTCCAGGTTCAGCTCGCGCAGGACCTCGTCGATGCGCTCCGCCCGTTCCCGCTCGGTCGTGTCCGGCGGGAAGCGCAGCCGGGCCCCGTACTCCAGCGCGCGGCGCACCGTCAGGGTGGTGTGCAGGAGGTCGTCCTGCGGCACGTGGCCGATGCGGCGGCGCAGCTCGCCGTATTCGGCGTACATGTCGCGGCCGGCGTAGCGGACGGTCCCGCGGTCGGCCGGCCGGAACCCGGTGAGGGCGTTGAGCAGGGTCGACTTGCCCGAGCCGCTGGGGCCGATCACGGCGAGCAGGGCCCGTCCCGGCAGCCGGAAGCTGACGTCGTGCATGATCTGCAGGTCGCCCTTGACGAACACGTTGAGGCCGTCCGCCTCGAAGCTGACGTTGCCCGCGTCGAGGTACTCCACCAGATGGTCGTCGTCGACCTGGAACAGGTGGTGACCGACCGCGATGATGTCGCGGCGCTCCAGCGGCGCCTGGCTGACCCGCTGCCCGTTGACGAAGGTGCCGTTGGCCGAGCTGAGGTCGACCACCTGCAGCCCGCTCTGCCCGAGGAACAGCTCCGCGTGCGTCCGGGAGGCGAGCAGGTCCGTCACGACGATGTCGTTGTCCTTGGCCCGGCCGATGGTCATCACGCCCCGCCGCAGCGGGTGGGTGCCGCGCCGCCCGTGCTCGTGCCGGGGCCTCGGCCGGGCGGCGCTCTCCCGTTCCCGCTGGCCGTCCGGGCGGGCAGCGTCGCCGGGGCGGGCAGCGTCGCCGGGGCGGGAACCGTCGCCCGGGAGGACCTGCTCGACCTGGGGGCCCGGGAGGGCTGTCCACCACACGGAGTCCGGATCGCCACCCGGCGCCGGCGCCGCGGGCCCGGCGGCGCCGGTCGGCATGGCTGGTCCGGGCAGCGGCCCGGTCGGCCCCGTCGGCGGAACGGGCGTGACCCGGATGTGGCCGGGCACCGGGTCCGGCCGCGGCCCCGGACCCGGTGCCGGCACGGGGGCCGCGGCCGGATCGGGCGGGGGCGGGCTGGCCGGGGTGCCCAGGTTCACGGGCGTCACCGGAACCTCGGCGGGGACCGGCGTCAGCGCGACCTCGGGACCGTCCGGGGCGCCGAGCCGCAGCCGGACCTCCCCGCGCACCGCGAGGTCCGACAGCGGCTGGCCGTTGACCCAGGTGCCGCTCGAGCTCACGTCGCGGACCGTCCAGTGGGACTCGGCCCAGGCGATCTCCAGGTGACGCCGCGAGACGTGCCCGGCGTTCACCACGTGGTCGGCTGTCTTGCCCCGGCCCACGATGAAGGGCCGGTCCGTCGTGATCACCGCCTCCCCGGCGGTGCTGACGATCTTCAGCGGCGTCGGCATGTCATCCCCCCTGACACGCTCGGCGCCGGCGGTGGGCCTCCGTCGGGCCCACCGCCTGGTCTGACCGTTGCCGGCGCCGGTGACCGCATTGTGCTACGAGTCGATCTCGGAGATCTGGAGATCATGGACATCCGTCGCCGGCCGGGCACGTTCCCGGCTGTCGGCCTGGCGACAGGCCCGGCGGCGCGGTCAGGCCCGCGCCGCCGCCGGCTCGCTCTCGCCCACAGCAGCCGGCGCCGGCCCGCCGCCCACCCCGCCGCCCACCCCGCCGGCGGGGGTCCGCACCAGGTCCAGGCCGAGCGCGGTGAGCGCCGCCACCACCAGGGCGCCGGCCGCGACGTACCAGGCGTGCTGGAAGACGGTCGCGCTCGCCTCGCCCGAGGCCTGGCCCAGCATCGCGACCAGGGCGCTGATGCCCACGACCGAGCCGAGCTGGGTCGCCATCGTCACGATCGCGCTGCCGGTGGCCGCGTCCTCGGGCGGCAGCCCCACCGTCGCCTGGGAGATCGCGCTCGGGATGGCCAGGCCGAAGCCGAAGCCGATCACGACCCAGGACGGCAGGAACGCGCCGACGAAGTCCGGCTCGCCCGGGACCAGGCGGGCCAGCATGATCGTCCCAGCCACGGCCAGCAGGCAGCCCACGAGCGCGATCCGCCCGGCCCGCAGCCGGGTGCGGGTAATCAGGTTCTCGGCCGCGGCTGAGCCGGCCGCGAACATGACCGGCCCCGGCGTGGAGGCCAGCCCGGTGCGGATCACCGAGTAGTGCCAGTGGCCCTGCAGCCACAGGATCGTCGAGAGCAGCTCGATGCCGAAGGCGCCGAACGCGACGAGGGCGGTCAGGTTGGCCGCGGTGAAGACCCGGTCGCGGAAGAGCGAGAGGGCGACGACCGGCGCCGGGTGCCGGGCGGAGCTGGCCAGGAACAGGACCAGCGCCACGGCCGCGACCACGAACGCGCCGACGACGCGCCCGCTTGACCAGCCCCAGCTCGGTCCCTGGACGAGGCCCAGCGCGAGCGCGCCGACGGAGATCATGAGCAGGAGGCCGCCGCGCAGGTCGGGCAGGCCGTCGACCCGCTCCTGGCTCGCCTTCGGCAGGTAACGGGCGCCCAGCGCGATGGCGAGCGCCGCGACCGGGATGTTGACCAGGAACAGCCAGCGCCAGGAGGCCAGGACGAGCAGGCCGCCCAGCACCGGCCCGGAGGCGGCCGAGAGCGCCCCGGTGGTGAACCAGATCTTCACGTAGGTCGCGACCTTCGCCGGCGGCGCGGTCAGCAGCACCAGGCCGAGGCTGGCCGGGGTGAGCAGGGCGGCTCCGACGGCCTGCGCGACCCGGAAGCCGACCAGCACCCAGATATCGCCGGCCAGCCCGGCGCCGACGCTGGCCACCGCGAAGACGGTCAGGCCGAGCAGGAACCCGCCCTTGCGGCCGAACCGGTCGACCACGCGGCCGGCCGGGACCAACAGGGCGGCGTACACGATGGCGTAGGCGTTGAGCACCCAGCTCAGGTCGCCCAGCGAGCTGGCGTGGGTGCCCCGCCCGATGGCGGGCAGGCCGACGTTGGTGACCCAGACGTCGAGCTGGGCCAGGAAGCTGGCGATCGAGAGGATCGCCAGGAGGAACGCGGGCGGCACGGAGCGCGCGGCGCCCGTGTCACCGGGCCGGCGGGCGACGCCCGGGCCGAGGTCCTGCTGGGTCATGACGGTGGCTCGCAATCGCGGTGGGGGAGCCGGAGGCGCGCGCTGGCGGTCTCCGGTGTCCCGGCGGCATCGGGCGGCCCAGGTTCTGGACTGTCCAAATTCTGGACTGTTCAGTAACGAACGATAGTGGTTCTGGACTATTCCGCCAAGAACTCGGTCCGGGGATACGATCTCGGCATGGGGCGCCCACCTGGCTACGACCGGCGGGAGGTCCTGGCCGCGCTGGAGCGGCAGTTCCGCAAGACCGGTTACGAGGGCACGAGCCTCGACGACATCTGCGCCGCCACCGGCCTGGGCCGGGGCAGCCTGTACGCGGCGTTCGGCGACAAGCACACGATGTTCATGGCCGCGCTGGGCGACTACTGCGACCAGGCCGAGGCCGCGCAGGCCGCCGCGCTGCACGGCCCGGACGAGACGGCCATGGACCGGCTGCGGGCGTTCCTCACCCGGACGATCGACGACCGGCTGGCCGATCCCGACCACCTGGGCTGCATGGTCAGCCGGTTCGCGGTCGAGGTCGGCGGCCGGGACGCGCAGGCCACCGACCGGCTGCGCCGGGGCTATGAGCTCATGCGCGACGCCCTGGCCGAGTGCGTGCGGGCCGCGCAGCGCCACGGGGACGTCGACCCGGCGGCGTCGCCGTGCGTGCTGGCCAACCTGCTGATCGCGCAGAACCGCGGCCTCGAGGTGCTGATGGGCATCGGGCTGGAGCGGGCCGAGCTGATGGCGGCCGTCGACGCGGCCCTGGCCGGCCTGCTCGCCCCGCCACCCACCTCGGGCTGACCAGGCCAGGCGGTGCCGTCGCGATCACCGCCCCGATCACCGCCGCGGAAACGTGTCGGCGGTCTGTGGTGTTCTAGACGGCATGAGCGCCACGTTCGAACGCCCCACCACGGATGTCCGACGGTCGATGCGTCCGTTCGAGGTCGTCTCGGACTACGCGCCGGCCGGTGACCAGCCGGCGGCCATCGAGGACCTGGCCCGCCGGGTCGAGGGCGGCGAGTCCGACGTCGTCCTGCTCGGGGCAACCGGCACCGGCAAGTCGGCCACGACGGCCTGGCTCGTCGAGCGCCTCCAGCGCCCGACGCTGGTCATGGCGCCGAACAAGACGCTGGCCGCGCAGCTGGCCAACGAGTTCCGCGAGCTGCTCCCGCACAACGCGGTCGAGTACTTCGTGTCGTACTACGACTACTACCAGCCCGAGGCCTACGTCCCGCAGACCGACACCTACATCGAGAAGGACTCCTCGATCAACGAGGAGGTCGAACGGCTGCGCCACTCGGCGACGATGAACCTGCTCACGCGGCGGGACACCATCGTGGTGGCCAGCGTGAGCTGCATCTACGGCCTGGGCACGCCGCAGGAGTACATCGACCGGATGGTCCGGCTGCGCGTCGGCGACGAGATCGAGCGGGACAGGCTGCTGCGCCGGTTCGTCGACGTCCAGTACGCCCGCAACGACCTGGCCTTCACCCGGGGCACGTTCCGGGTCCGGGGCGACACTGTCGAGGTGTTCCCCGTCTACGAGGAGCTGGCCGTCCGGATCGAGATGTTCGGCGACGAGATCGAGAAGCTCAGCTACCTGCACCCGCTCACCGGCGAGATCGTCCGCGAGGCCGAGGAGATCTTCGTCTTCCCGGCCACCCACTACGTGGCCGGGCCGGAGCGGATGGAGCGGGCGATCACCGGTATCGAGGCGGAGCTGGAGACCCGGCTGGCGGAGCTGGAGGGCCAGAGCAAGCTGCTGGAGGCGCAGCGGCTGCGGATGCGCACGTCCTACGACATCGAGATGATGCGCCAGGTCGGGTTCTGCTCCGGCATCGAGAACTACTCGCGCCACATCGACGGGCGCGGGCCGGGCACCCCGCCGCACACGCTGCTCGACTACTTCCCGGACGACTTCCTGCTGGTCATCGACGAGTCGCACCAGACCGTCCCGCAGATCGGCGGCATGTACGAGGGCGACATGTCCCGGAAACGGACGCTGGTCGAGCACGGCTTCCGGCTGCCCTCCGCGATGGACAACCGGCCGCTGCGCTGGGAGGAGTTCCTGGAGCGGATCGGCCAGACCGTCTACCTGTCGGCCACCCCGGGCCCGTACGAGCTCTCCCGCTCCTCCGGCGTCGTCGAACAGGTCATCCGCCCGACCGGCCTGGTCGATCCGGAGATCGTGCTCAAGCCGACGAAGGGGCAGATCGACGATCTCGTCCACGAGATCCGGCAGCGGGCCGAGCGGGACGAGCGGGTGCTGGTCACCACCCTGACGAAGAAGATGGCCGAGGACCTCACCGACTACCTGCTGGAACTCGGCATCCGGGTCCGCTACCTGCACAGCGAGGTCGACACGCTGCGCCGGATCGAGCTGCTGACCGCCCTGCGGCGGGGCGACTTCGACGTCCTGGTCGGCATCAACCTGCTGCGGGAGGGCCTCGACCTGCCCGAGGTGTCGCTGGTGGCCATCCTCGACGCCGACAAGGAGGGCTTCCTGCGCTCGGACAAGTCGCTGATCCAGACGATCGGGCGGGCGGCGCGCCACGTGTCGGGCCAGGTCCACATGTACGCCGACTCGATCACCCCGTCGATGGAGCGGGCGATCTCGGAGACCAACCGCCGCCGGGAGAAGCAGATCGCCTACAACACCGAGCGCGGGGTCGACCCCCAGCCGCTGCGCAAGAAGGTCGTCGACATCCTCGACGACCTGGTCCGCGAGTCGGCCGAGGGCGAGCTGATCGGCGGGGCCGGGCGGACGCAGTCGCGGGGCAAGGCGCCGGTGCCCGGCATGTCCTCGCGGGGCGGCCGGCGCGACGACGCCGTCGGGCGGCACGCGGCGGAGCTCGCCGGGATGCCGAAGGCCGAGCTGGCCGAGCTCATCCGCCAGTTGGACGACCAGATGCACGAGGCGGCCCGGGAGCTGCAGTTCGAGCTGGCCGCCCGGCTGCGCGACGAGATCGCCGAGCTGAAGAAGGAGCTGCGGGGCATGAACGCGGCCGGCGTCTCCTGACCGCCGGGATCCGGGCCGGGGCCGGTGCCGCCCCGGCCTGGAGACGCCGGGGGCGGGGCAGCGGCACGGCTTCTGGCCGCTTCGGGGCGAGACGGTATAAAGATCCCTGATCACGCCATATGGGATGGCGGGCAGGGTGAAGGAGTCGGATGTTCGACTCACCGGTGCTGGACGTCCTGATCGGGCTCGCGCTCGTGTTCGCCGTCTTCAGTGTGGCGGTGTCCCGGATCAACGAGGCCGTGCTGACCGTCCTGCGGCTGCGGGCCCGCTCCCTGGAGGAGGAGATCCGCCGGTTGCTCGACGGCGGTGACGGCCCCCAGGACCCGGACAGCGGGAGCCTCACCGACAGGTTGTTCAACGGGCCGCTGCGCGCGCTGCGCTCGACCGGCTCGGGGACGCCGCCGCCCGCCATGACCGGCCAGTCGCCGGCCGTCGGCTCCGTCCGGCGGGCCCGGGTCCTCGGGATGCCGTCCTACATCCCGTCCCAGGCGTTCGCGACCGGGGTGATGGCGCTGCTGGAGCCGCCGGCCCGGGCGATGCTGCGCCACCTCGACCCGGCCACGCTGCCCGACGACGCCCGCGCCGCCTACCAGGCGGCCGCGGCCGAGCTGACCCCGGCGACCGCCCAGGCGCTGGCCGCGGCCATCCCGACCACGGACGCCGCCGCGCGCACCACCGCCGCCGCGGTGGTGACCCTGGCCGCGGCCGGCCCGGCCGCGCCGCTGGCCACCGAGATCGCGAAGCTGCCCGACGGCACCCCGCTCAAGGACGCGCTGCTGGCGATCGTCGCCCGGGCCGGCGCCGACGTCGACAAGATCGCGCAGGGCCTGGCCCAGTGGTACGACGACACGATGGACCGCCTGTCCGGCGTCTACAAGCGGCGGGTGCAGCGGTTCATCCTGGCCTGGTCGCTGATCTTGGTCGTGGGCTGCAACCTCGACGTCGTCTCGGTGACGCGCACGCTGTGGAGCGAGCGCGCGGTCCGCGACGTCGTCGTGTCGACCGCGCAGGACCGGGTGGCGGCGGGACAGCCGGGTCCGGCTTCCGGCGGGACGGCGCCCGCCGGGCCGGCCAGCGTCGGTGACGTCAGCGCGGCGGCCGACGAGGCGGCGCGCGCGGTCCGCGACACCTCGTCGCTCGATCTCCCGATCGGCTGGGGCGGCGACGGGCCACGCCGGGTGCCGGACACGGTCGGCGACTGGCTGCTGAAGATCCTCGGCTGGGCGGTCGCGACGCTCGCGCTCCTGCTGGGCGCGCCGTTCTGGTTCGACCTGCTGGGCCGGCTGGTCAACATGCGCAACAGCGGGCCCAAGCCGGCACCGGCCCCGCCCGCCGGGTAGCGACGCCTCAGCCGGGCCCGGTACCCGCGTCCGCGCCGGTCCAGCCGAGCAGGCGCGCGCCGAGCAGCGCCGTCTGCAGGACGTACCGGTCGTCGGGTAGAGCCGGGTCGAAGCCGGTGAGCTCCCGGACGCGCTCGAGCCGGTAGGTCAGCGCCCGGGGGGACAGATGCAGGTCGCGGGCGGCCGCCAGCACCACCGCGCCCCGGCCGAGGTAGGCCTCCAGGGTGGCCAGCAGCGGCCCGGCGCCGCCCCGGGCGGCCCGCAGCGGGCCCAGGACCCGGTCGACCAGCTCGGCCAACGGCTCCCGGTCCCGCCCGAGCACCGTGTAGATCAGCATGTCGTCGGCGTGGACGACGGTCTCGGCCCGGCCGAGCCGCTCGGCCAACTCCACCGCCGAGCGGGCCTCCTCGTAGCCGAGGCGGACACCGTCGGCGCCGCCGCGGGCCCGGGACACGCCCAGCCGCCAGCGCAGGCCCCGCTCCCGGCGCAGGCGGTCGGCGACGATCCGCGCCGCCCGCGGCTCGTCGGCCCGGTCCCGCCCGGCGCCCGTGCCGACGCCGGGGCCGCGCACCGGGATCACGCAGACCAGCAGCCCGTCCTTGGTGGCCACCAGGGGGACGTCGCCGTCCGGCTCCCGCAGCGCGAGCTCAACGTCGCGGGCGACGCCGCGCCCGTCGACGAATCTGCGGTCCGCGCCGGCCACGACCACCAGATGCGGAGCCTCCAGCCGCAGGCCAAAGCCGCCGGCCCGCTCCAGCAACGGGCCGATCGCCCCCGAGCCGGTCAGCAGGTCGTCGACCAGTTCGCGGCGCAGCGCCTCCTCGGCCCGGGCCCGGGCCACCCGCGCCGACTCGTAGCCGGCGCAGACGGCGGCCACGACCTCATCGCCGGCCCGCAGGACGGCGGAGGCCGCCGAGCGCGTCCGCGCGACGGCCAGTGCCGCCGCGGGAGCCTCGCCGCCCGCCACGCCGCCGGTGCCGTCGGCCCCGCCATCCCGACCGGCCGCGCGGACCGCCGGGAGCGACGGCCAGGCCCGCCACGTCGCCGACAGGTAGAGGTCGACCAGGGCGGGCAGCGAGGCGCCGGTCTCCGCCGCCGTCTGCCCGAGGCGGCGGAAGCGGTCCCGTTCGGTCCCGCTCACCCGGACTCCGGTGGCCGCCGCCCGATCCAGCAGTTCCAGGTAGTCGCCGAGGAGCCCGGCGTGCAGCCCGGCGTCGTCGGCGGCGAGCACCGCCGCCCGGGGCAGCCGGCGCAGGCTGGTCTCCGGCAGCGCGGTCTCGCCGTCATAGCCGCCGATGTCCAGTTCGTCGCCGGCGCCCGGGTCGCGCTCGGCGCCCGATGTCGCGCCGACTTCCGAGCCCGGCATCCGCGCCCACCTCCCTACGTCGGCCCCCGCCGGTCATTATTGCCGAATCTCGGCAACAAAAGCCGCGTCAAGCTGGCGGGAAAACGCGGTGTTCCGGCAGCGAACACCGGGCAGGCTGGAGTCAACGGGCAACGACGCCCGCGCGACGCGGCCTTGCCGCCCCGGCAGACCGGCCGGTGAGGAAGTTCGTCGCGAGCCCACCGGCCGCCGGCCGACCACACCTGGCCGGCCGGCCGGGCCGGGCGAGGTGGCCAGCCCACCCGGGCTGGGCGCCGGCGCGGGAAGCCGCGCGGCCCACGCAAGCACGAGAGCGCGAGAGCGCGAGAGGTAGCGAGAGGCAGCCATGTCAGTCCGAGACCCGCGGTCACGGCCGATGCCGAGACCGTCCGACCCGTCACCCGGCCGGGGCACCCCCGGCCCGGCCGCCCGGGTACCGGTGACGGTCACCCGGGGCGCCTACCTGTCCGCCGCGCTGGTCACCGTCTTCCTCGCGGTCGCGACGCTGCCGGCCGCCGTCCCCCACCGTTCGTCGCTGGCCTACCTCACCGCCGGCCTGGCCGGCACACTCCTGCTGTTCGGCGTGCTCTACGCGGCCGAGCGCGCGCGGGCCGTGATCGCCCGCCGGGCCGGCGCCGAGCGCGTCGCCATCGACGTCACCGCCGTCGGGCCCCGCCTGCGCGCCGGCGGCACCGTCGGCGACCCGCTGGTGGCCGGCCGGATCGCCGCGGCCGGCTTGGCGGTGACCGGGCTCGCCGGCGCCGCGCTCGTCGCCTTCGGGCTGCTGGCGCCGGGGGGCCGGGTCGCGCTGACCGGCGAGTCGGCGCTGTGGGTCGGGATCTTCGTGCTGCTGCTGACCGCGACCGACCTGCTGCCCGCGCCGCGCTCGGCCGGCGGGCGGCTGCTGCGGGCCGCGTTCATCCGCCGGGGCGCGAGCCGCTGGCGGGCCGACTCGGCCACCGCGCGGGCCGGTGTGATCACCGGCTGGGCGCTGGTCGTGGTCGGGATCGGCGCGATCTACGCCGTCGGCCTGCTCGGCCTGTGGGCCGTCCTGCTCGGCTGGCTGACCGTCAGCGCCTCCCGGCTGGAGCAGGGCCGGCTGCGGGCCCGGCGGCGGCTCGACGGCCTGCTGACCCGGGACGTGATGGCTGCGCCGCCGACGGTGATCGCCGGCTGGCGGACCGTGCACGCGGCCCTGGCCGACGGGGACGACCCGGTCGGCGCGGGCCTGTTCGGAACGGGCCCAGCCCAGCCCGGCGCCGTCGGCGCGAGCGATCCGTCGACCAGCCCCGGCTTCGGAGGCGCCGGACCCTTCGGCAGCGTCGCGGCGATGCTCACGGCCCGGGTGTTCGCCGTCCGCGACCTGGACGGGACGCTGATCGGCGTGGTGACCGTCCGGGAGCTGCTGGCCGTCCCGCCGGACGACAGGGGCCTGCGCCGGGTGCGGGACGTCATGATCCCGATGAGCGCGGTGGCCCGCGCCCGCCCCGACGATCCGGCCGGGGAGCTGCTGGAGGCGATGGCGGACAAGCCGGCGCCGGTCGCGCTCGTCGTCGACGGCGACGGGCCGGACGCGGCCCTGGCCGGGATGGTCACGGCGTTCGACATCAACGCCGCCGTCGCCGGGGCGCGCCCGCCCCGCCACCCCACCTGGAACGTCTGACCCGCCCCGCGCACCTGAACGTCGGGACCCACCGGCCTGGCGAACCACCCGTTCGCCAGGCCGCCCGCTCAGCACGGCCGGGCCCCGCCTCCGGCTACCCCGCCACCACTACCAACCGTGCCTATCTGATCTCTCCGTGTAGGTTCCCCTGAAAGGAGTTCATGTGAACGTGCCCCTCTGGGCCTGGATCGCGTTCCTGGCCGGCGTGATCGTCGTGCTGGCGATTGACCTGTTCGCCCACCGTCGCGAGTCGGTGATCGGCTTCCGGGAGGCGGCCCGGTGGAGCGCGCTGTGGGTCGGCCTGGGCCTGGGCTTCGCCGGTGTCGTCTGGATCTGGGGCGGATCGGCGGCGGCCGGCCAGTACACGTCCGCCTGGCTGCTGGAGAAGAGCCTGTCGGTCGACAACCTGTTCGTCTTTGCGCTGATCTTCAGCTACTTCAAGGTGCCCGAGCACCTCCTGCACCGCGTCCTGTTCTTCGGGGTGCTCGGCGCGCTCGTGCTGCGGTTCGCCTTCATCGCCGCCGGCTCGGCGCTGCTGCACAGCTTCGACTTCATGCTCTACGTCTTTGGCGCCTTCCTGCTGTTCACCGCCGTCCGGATGCTGCGCGGCGGGGACGAGCAGGTCGACGTGGGGCGCAACGTCGCGGTGCGGGGCCTGCGCCGGATCGTCCCGGTCACCGACGACTACGTCGGGCACCGCTTCCTGTTCCGCCAGGCCGGCCGGCTGGTCGCCACGCCGCTGCTGGCCGTGCTGGTCGCGATCGAGACGGCCGACGTGCTGTTCGCGGTGGACTCGGTCCCGGCCGCGCTGTCGGTGACGAACGAGACGTTCCTGGTCTACTCCAGCAACGCGCTGGCCATCCTGGGGCTGCGGTCGCTGTACTTCCTGCTGGCCGGGATGCTGGAGCGCTTCCACCACCTCGGGACCGGGCTCGCGGTCATCCTCGCCTTCATCGGCGTCAAGATGATCATCACGGATGTGGCGCACATCCCGACCGGGGTGTCGCTCGCGGTGATCGCCGTCGTCCTCGCCGCCTCCGTGACCGCGTCGCTGCTGCGCCCTCCGGCCCCTTCGGCCGGTGGTGACGGGCCCGGCGGTCAGTCCGGTTCCGCTCTCCCGGACGGGCCGGACGGGCCGGAGCGGGTGGCCGTCGCGGCCGGCGGGCCGGCGGAGAAGAGCGCGACGATGTCGCGGTCCTCGACCACCAGCTCGTCGGAGAGGGCGACCGAGGTAACGCGGTCGTAGCGGAACCAGCGCGGGCCACCCCGCCACCGGCACCACGCGAGCAGGTACTTCACCCCGCCGGCGACGGCGAGGGCGTGCGGCTCGACCGGCCGGTCGGCGGTGGCCCGCCCGCCGCGGTCGACGTAGTCGAGGCGGACGACCCGGCGTTGCGCGTAGGCCAGCGCGATCAGCGCTTCCACCGCCGGGGGGCCGAGCGCCCGCGGGCCTGGGCGCCGAGCCTCCGGCGTCTGGTCCGCGGGCGTTCGGGCGCTCGGGGTCTGACCGGCTGGGGTCCGACCGGCGGCCAGAGCGGCCGTGACCCGGCGCTCGCCGTCGGGCCCGAGCATCGCGATGATCGTCTCGAGTGCGTCGAGGGCGGCGGGGGCATACGGGCCGGCCGGGTCGGCGGCGATCACCGCGGCGATCGCCGCCGCCTGCTCCGGGGACAGGGCGGCCGGGGACGGTTCAGGCGGCACCCGACAAGCGTGACATCTTCCCCGCGTTCTGACATCCACCACCGGCGAGCCAGCGGAACCCGCTGGGCCGAACGCGTGAAATCAGTCCTGGCTCGCACCCTCCGGGGCAGCCTGGCGCCGACCCGAGCGTGCCGACCCGGCCAGCCCGTCCGACCCGCTGAAACCATCCAGGCGCGATCCGGCCAGCTGCCGCCGGATCGCGGCAACGACGGCGTCGGTCGTCTCGACCGGCGTCATATGCCCGGCCCCGGGCAGCCGGACGAGATCGGTCAGGTCGGGCAGCGCGGCCGCGATGACGTCGGAGCGCCGGGGCGGGGTCATCCGGTCGGCCGTCCCGCTGATGACGACCGTCGGCACAGCCAGCGCCGGGACGTCCGCCCGCAGGTCGAGCCGGGCCAGCACGCGCCCCCACCGGCCGCGCACGGCGGGCGGGCAAGCCCGGATGATCCGCTCGCAGAAGCGGACCTGCTCGGCGGTCGCGCCGGGGGACAGGGCCAGGGCCCGGATCAGCGCCCGGCTCGCGGGGCTGGACCTACGGCCGAGCGGCAGCCTGGACGCCATCGCCGCGACGGTGATCCGCCGGTTCACCCCACGGGCCCAGCGGAGGCTGGGCAGGACGGGCAGACCGAGGACGAGGTTCGCGACGCCGGTGCTGGCCAGCACCGCCGCCGACACCCGGGCCCGCAGCGGCGCGGGATGGCGGCCGGCGAACGCGACCAGGCTCATCGCCCCCATGCTGTGCCCGACCATGACCGCCCGCTCCCCGTCGGGCACGTAGGCCTCGACCACGGCGGCCAGGCTGTCGGCCAGCGCGTCGGTGGTGTACCCGGTGTGGGCCGGCGCCGGGCTCGCCCCGTGCCCGGGCAGGTCGTAGGCGACGATCCGCGCCTCGCCGGCCAGGGCGTTCACGACCGGCGCCCAAAACGGGATCGAGCAGGTCCAGCCGTGGGCGAGCACGACCGTCGGTCCGTCGGACCGGCCGAAGACCTCGACGTGGACGGGCGGACCGGCCGCCGGCGTGGCCCACCCGGACAACGTCGCCGCGGGCAGGCGGAAGGGCGCCGCGAGACCGCTCGACGCGGCCGCTCCCGCGTCCGGCCCACTCACGCCAGCCCGGGTTCGCGCCGCCGCTCGCGCGCGCCCCCCGGCCAGCCCGGCATCCTGGCTCTCCCGCATCGCTCTCCCGCCGCGTGGCTCATCGGTTCGTGGCACACTTCACCGCCCGGCTGTTCACCCCCCGGCGCTTCACCCCTGGCGCTCCCGGTCCGGTCGCTCCCGTGACCGGCGGCGCTACCGCGCCGCGGCCTTGGCCAGCGCGCGCCCGCGCCCGCGTAACGCCCGTCCCGACGCGGCCTCCACCCGGTCGCCGAGGATCTCCCGCAGAAACGCCGCGGTGTGGCTCTCCTCGACCGCCGCCACGTCCTCCGGTGACCCCTCAGCCACCACCCGGCCGCCGCCGGAACCGCCCTCCGGACCCATGTCGATAATCCAGTCGGCGGTCTTGATCACGTCGAGGTTGTGCTCGATGACGATGACGGTGTTGCCGGCGTCGACCAGCCGTCCCAGTACCCCGAGCAGCTTGCGGATGTCCTCGAAGTGCAGGCCGGTGGTCGGCTCGTCCAGCACGTAGACGGTCCGCCCGGTCGAGCGCCGCTGGAGCTCGGAGGCCAGCTTCACCCGCTGCGCCTCACCGCCGGAGAGCGTGGGCGCCGACTGCCCGAGCCGGACGTAGCCCAGCCCGACGTCGTTGAGCGTGCGCAGGTGCCGGGCGATGGCCGGGACGGCGGCGAAGAACTCGGCCGCCTCCTCGATCGGCATGTTGAGCACCTCGGCGATGCTCTTGCCCTTGTAGTGGACCTCGAGGGTCTCCCGGTTGTACCGGTCGCCCTGGCAGACCTCGCACGGGACGTAGACGTCCGGCAGGAAGTTCATCTCGATCTTGATGGTGCCGTCGCCGGCGCAGGCCTCGCAGCGACCGCCCTTGACGTTGAACGAGAACCGGCCGGGCAGGTAGCCGCGCACCTTGGCCTCGGTCGTCTCGGCGAACAGCCGCCGGATGTGGTCGAACACCCCGGTGTAGGTGGCCGGGTTCGACCGCGGCGTCCGCCCGATGGGGGACTGGTCGACCCGGACGGCCTTGTCGAGCGCCTCGACGCCGCTGACGGTCCGGTGCCGCCCCGGCACCTCGCGGGCGCCGTTGAGCTTGTTCGCCAGCACCGCCGCGAGGATGTCGTTGACCAACGTCGACTTGCCCGACCCGGACACGCCGGTGACCGCGACGAAACAGCCGAGCGGGAAGCTCACCGTGACGTCGCGCAGGTTGTGCTCACGGGCGCCGTGCACGGTCAGCGCCCGCCCCTTCGTCGGCTGGCGGCGGATGTCGGGCACCGGGATCTCCCGCCGCCGTGACAGGTAGGCGCCGGTCATCGACTCCTCGGCGGCCAGCAGCTCGTCCAGGTGCCCCGAGACGACCACCCTGCCGCCGTGCTCGCCGGCGCCGGGGCCGATGTCGACCACCCAGTCGCTGGCCCGGATCGTGTCCTCGTCGTGCTCGACGACGATCAGCGTGTTGCCCAGGTCCCGCAGCCGCAGCAGGGTCTGGATGAGCCGGCGGTTGTCCCGCTGGTGCAGGCCGATCGACGGCTCGTCCAGCACGTAGAGGACGCCGACCAGCCCGGAGCCGATCTGCGTGGCCAGCCGGATGCGCTGCGCCTCGCCGCCGGCCAGCGTCCCGGCCGCCCGGTCGAGGGACAGGTAGTCCAGGCCGACGTCCAGCAGGAACGCCAGCCGGGCGTCGACCTCCTTGAGCACCCGCCCGGCGATCGTCCGCTGCCGCTCGGTCAGCTCCAGCCCCCGCAGGAAGCCGGCGCACTCGCCGATCGCCATCGCCGACACCTCGGCGATCGAGCGCCCACCCAGGGTGACGGCCAGCGACTCCGGCTTGAGCCGAGCACCCCGGCACACCGGGCAGGGCACATCACGCATGTAGCCCTCGTAGCGCTCCCGGCTGGTGTCGGAGTCGGCCTCCTTGTGCCGGCGCTGGAGGAAGGAGATCACGCCTTCGAACGACGTGTGATACGAGCGTTCGCGCCCGTAGCGGTTGGTGTAGGCGACCTGGATCTCGGTGTCGCCCCGGCCGTGCAGCACCGCGTCGCGGGCCCGTTCGGGCAGCCCCTCCCACGGGATGTCCATCCGGAACCCGAGGTCCTTGGCCAGGGCCGAGAGCAGCCGCTCGAAGTACTCCCGGTTGTGCCCGCTGGCCCAGGGCGCGACCGCGCCGTCCCGCAGCGACAGTGTCGGGTCGGGCACGACGAGCTCGGCGTCGACCTCCTTGCGGGTGCCGAGCCCCGTGCACTCCGGGCAGGCGCCGTAGGGCGAGTTGAACGAGAACGAGCGCGGCTCCAGCTCCTCGAACGACAGGTCGTCGTACATGCAGGCCAGGTGCTCGGAGTACATCCGCTCCCGCTCGGGATCGGCCGCCTCCCGGTCGACGTAGTCGATCAGCACGAGGCCCTGGCCGAGGCCGAGCGCGGTCTCGACCGAGTCGGTGAGGCGCCGGCGGGCCGAGTCCTTGACCGCGAGCCGATCCACCACGACCTCGATCGTGTGCTTGCGCTGCTTGGCCAGCTTCGGCGTCTCGCTCAGCGGCAGCACCTCGCCGTCGACCCGGACCCGGGCGAACCCCTTGGCCCGCAGGTCGGCGAACAGGTCGACGTACTCGCCCTTGCGGCCCCGCACGACCGGCGCCAGGACCTGGAAACGGGTGCCCTCGGCCTGCTCGAGCAGCCGGTCGACTATCTGCTGGGGGGTCTGCCGGGAGATCGGCCGGCCGCAGCGCGGGCAGTGCGGCTCGCCGGCCCGGGCGAACAGCAGCCGCAGGTAGTCGTAGACCTCGGTGATCGTCCCGACTGTCGAGCGGGGGTTGCGGTTGGTCGACTTCTGGTCGATCGAGACGGCCGGCGAGAGCCCCTCGATGAAGTCGACGTCGGGCTTGTCCATCTGCCCGAGGAACTGCCGAGCGTAGGCCGAGAGCGACTCGACGTACCGGCGCTGCCCCTCAGCGAAGATCGTGTCGAAGGCGAGGCTGGACTTGCCCGAGCCGGACAGCCCGGTGAACACGATCAGGGCGTCGCGCGGCAGGTCCAGCTCGACGTCGCGCAGATTGTGCTCCCGCGCGCCGCGGACCACCAGACGGTCGGCCATCGAGGCACCCTTCTGTCAGGATCGATCAGTCGGTCCGAACCGGGCCGGCCGCGTTCGGGACCGCCGGCCGGTTGACGACGCCGCCGCACCGTTGTGTCGTAGTCATGCGGGGTGTCGTAGTCGTGCCGGGTGTCGTAGTCGTGCCGGGTGTCGTAGTCGTACACGGTGTCGTAGTCGTACACGGTGTCGTAGTCGTGCAGGGTGTCGTAGTCGTGCAGGGTGTCGTAGTCGTGCAGGGTGTCGTAGTCGTGCAGGGTGTCGTAGTCGTGCAGGGTGTCGTAGTCGTGCAGGGTGTTGTGGACCTACAGGGACAGAGCCATGCTACGGACGGGGTCCGACAGTTCTCGCCCCGGCCGGATTCGCCCCGGTGAGCCGGGGCCGGAGGGGGACGACGTGACCACACCTCAGGCGGCGGCCGGAGGGGACGGCGGCTACACCGGCTCGGTCCGCGTCGGCGGTCCCGCGCAGACCCGTGACCTCGGCGCGCTCACCGTGACCAAGGTGGCCGTCGGCCCCATGGACAACAACGCCTACCTGTTGCGCTGTTCCGCGACCGGCGCCCAGCTGCTCATCGACGCGGCCAACGAGGCCGACCGGCTGCTCGAGCTGATCGGCGACGGCGGGCTCGACACGGTCGTGACCAGCCATCGCCACGCCGACCACATCCAGGCGCTGGCCCGGGTCGTGGCGGTCACCGGCGCCCGGACGGTGGCCCACCCCGCTGACGCGCCCGCCATCGGCGTTCCCACCCGCCGCCTGGTCGAGGACGGCGACGAGATCCTGGTGGGCCGGGTGCCGCTGCGCGTCATCCACCTGGTTGGTCACACTCCGGGCTCGGTCGCCCTGCTCTACACCGGTCCGCCGCCCGCCCCGGCCGGGGGCTCCGCGCAGTCTCCCGGTCACTCCGGGCGGGTGACCGACCCGGCCGGCGAGGCCCACCCGCACCTCTTCACCGGCGACTGCCTGTTCCCCGGTGGCCCGGGCAACACGTTCGGCGACCCGGACGCGTTCACGTCACTCATGGACGACCTGGAGCGCAAGGTCTTCGGGCCGCTGCCCGACGGCACCTGGATCTATCCCGGCCACGGCGCCGACACCGTGCTCGGCGCGGAGCGCCCGCACCTGCGCGAGTGGCGCGACCGCGGCTGGTAGCGCCCGGGCCGCCCGCCCGCCCCGCCCGCCGCCGACCCCGCCCCGGCCCAGGCCGGCCCGGTCTGGCGCTGGCGCGCGGCGGTCAGCGGCCCGTCGGGCCAGCGGTCACGAGCCCGTTCGCTCAGGCGCCGAGGAGCTCGGCCAGCAGCGTGTCCAGCTCGGTCTCGTCGATCTCGGTCCCGGCCGGCACGACCTGCTCGGTGCGCTCCAGGAAGCCGCGGGTGGCGGCCGCGTCCAGCTCGACGTCGGACAGCCGGCCCGCGCCGGCCAGGTGGACCAGGAGCCGGTCCTCGCCGGCCGGCTCGAGCCGGATGTCCCGGTTCCCGGCGGGCTTGCTCAGCCCCGCCCGCACGACGTCGCGGGGGGCCACCCAGGTGCCGCCCGGCAGCGCCGGGTGGTCCGGGCGGGAGATCATGGTGAACACGACGGCCAGTGGGTCGGAGCTCGACCAGCTCAGCTCCAGGACGGTGAGGCGTCCGTTCGCCTGCGCGTCGTCCACCACCAGTTCGGCGACGACCTGCTCAGCCCGCACGTGATCCTCCGCCTCCGTCGTACGCGTCCGTCGCGTCCCATTCGGGCCGATTCGACACAGCCCTCTCGTCAAGAGTCGCAGTCGAACCCCTGGGACGCCACCCCTGCGTGGCGCCTGACATCAACCGGACAGCCGAATGACATCACGGGGACGAAGAACGCGCCTCAAGCGCGTTCGCGCTGGCCAGACGTCGTGCCGGACGGTCGCGCCCGGCGGCGCGGAGCCCTGTCGGCGACCGTGGGCGCGCTCCGTCCGGCCGCCGGTAGGCCCCGTCGAAGGTGCTTGCGCAGCGTGATGCAATGGCTACGTGAACGTGGAGTGCTGGGGCGGTCGGGCGCGCCGTAGGCTCGTTTCATGGCTGATCCGGCGTCCTACCGACCCGCGCCGGGCTCGATCCCGGACTCGCCTGGCGTGTACCGGTTCCGGGACTCCCACGGGCGCGTCATCTATGTCGGCAAGGCCAAGAGCCTGCGCTCACGGCTGGCCAACTACTTCGCCGACATCCACGGGCTGCATCCGAGAACCCAGCGCATGGTGACGACGGCGGCCTCCGTCGAGTGGACGGTCGTCTCCACCGAGGTCGAGGCGCTCCAGCTCGAGTTCACCTGGATCAAGGAGTTCGACCCGCGTTTCAACGTCCGCTACCGCGACGACAAGAGCTATCCGAGCCTGGCCGTGACCCTGCACGAGGAGTTCCCGCGGCTGCAGGTCATGCGCGGTCCCAAGCGCGCGGGCGTCCGTTACTTCGGTCCGTACGCGCACGCATGGGCCATCCGGGAGACCCTCGACCTGCTGCTGCGCGTGTTCCCGGCCCGGACGTGCTCCGCCGGCGTCTTCCGGCGGGCGGCCCAGATAGGCCGGCCCTGCCTGCTCGGCTACATCGACAAGTGCTCGGCGCCGTGCGTCGGCCGGGTCGACGCCGACGCCCACCGGCGCATCGTCGAGGACTTCTGCGACTTCATGGCCGGCCAGACCAGCCGGTATCTGCGCCGTCTCGAACGGGAGATGACCAAGGCCGCCGACGCCCAGGAGTACGAGCGCGCCGCCCGGCTGCGCGACGACATCGGCGCGCTGCGCCGGGCGGTCGAGAAGCAGGCCGTGGTCCTTCCCGACGGCACCGACGCCGACGTGATCGCCTTCGCCCAGGACGAGCTGGAGGCGGCCGTCCAGGTCTTCTACGTCCGCGGCGGGCGGGTCCGGGGCCAGCGCGGCTGGGTCGTCGACAAGCTGGAGGACGTCGGGACCCCGGAGCTCGTCGAGCAGTTCCTCACGCAGGAGTACCTCGACGCGGCGACGGTCACGGCGCCCGCCCCGGCGGCGGCGCCCGCGCCCGCGGCCCCCGCTCCCGCCGGCTCCGCCGACGCGGCCCGCGCCGGGCGGCCCGGGCGGCCCCGTCGAGGGACGGACGGGGCCATCGGCCGGGCCGAGATCCCCCGCGAGGTCCTGGTGCCCGAGCTGCCTCCGGACGCCGACGTCGTCGCCGAGCTGCTCAGCGAGCTGCGCGGGTCGCGGGTCGAGCTCCGCGTCCCGCGCCGGGGTGACAAGCGGACGCTGATGGAGACGGTCGAGAAGAACGCCCAGCAGGCCTTCGCGCTGCACCGGACCCGGCGGGCCAGCGACCTGACCGCGCGCGGCCGGGCGCTCGACGAGCTGCGCGAGGCGCTCGACCTGTCCGACGCGCCGCTGCGCATCGAGTGCTTCGACATCTCCAACACCCAGGGCAGCGACGTCGTGGCCAGCATGGTCGTGTTTGAGGACGGCCTGCCCCGCAAGTCGGAGTACCGGCGTTTCTCGATCAGGGGCGTGGCCGGCCAGGACGACGTGGCCAGCATGTACGAGACGATCACCCGCCGGTTCAGCCGCTACCTGGCCGAGTCGGCGAAGGTGCCCGCGGCCGGGCCGGGCGCGGCGCCCGCGCCGGAGGGGCCGGCGCCGGAGGGGCCGGCGCCGGAGGGGCCGGCGCCGGAGGGGCCGGCGCCGGAGGGGCCCGCGTCCGGCGGGCCGCCGGTGAGCGGGCCGGTGACGGGGGCGATGAGTCCGCTCGACCCGGAGACTGGCCGCCCGCGCAAGTTCGCCTACCCGCCCAACCTCGTCGTGGTCGACGGCGGCCAGCCGCAGGTCGCCGCCGCCCGCTCGGCCCTGGACGCGCTCGGGATCTCCGACGGGCCGGGCGGGGTCTCGCTGTGCGGCCTGGCCAAGCGGCTGGAGGAGGTATGGCTGCCCGACTCGGAGGACCCCGTCATCCTCCCGCGCACGAGCGAGGCCCTGTACCTGCTCCAGCGCGTGCGGGACGAGGCGCACCGCTTCGCGATCACCTACCACCGGCAGCGGCGGTCGAAGTCGATGGTCCGCTCCGCGCTCGACGACGTCCCGGGCCTCGGCGAGGCGCGCCGGACCGCGCTGCTGCGGGCGTTCGGGTCGGTGGCCAAGGTGCGGGCGGCCAGCGCGGAGGAGATCGCCGCGCTGCCCGGCTTCGGCCCACGTACCGCCCACGCCGTTCTCGACGCCCTGTCACCCAGTGGCGTGGGTCACGCGCGCGGCGCAACGGACCCCCCACCCGCGGTCGACCCGGCCACAGGCGAGATCATTGAGCCGGCGCCGTCCGGGTCCGACCCAGGCGGCACCCGGCCCGGTCCGCCCCCGCCCTCGGGTTCCGCCACCACGGCACCCGTGAGCACCACGCCGCCCAGAGGTGCACCGTGAACTCCGGCTCCGTGAACAGCGGCTCCGTGAACAGCGGCTCCGTGAACAGCGGCTCGGTGAGCAGCGGCTCGGTGAGCAGCGGCATCGGGGACGCCGGTTCCGTGAGCCCGGCCCCGGCCGGCGGCGGCGCCGCGAGCGGAGGTCCGCTCGAGCTCGTCATCATCACCGGCCTGTCCGGAGCGGGCCGCAGCACGGCGGCCAAGTGCCTGGAGGACCTCGGCTGGTTCGTGGTCGACAACCTGCCGCCCGGGCTGCTGGTGACGATGGCCGAGCTCGGCCGCCGCTCCCGGGGCGCGGTCGACCGGGTGGCCGTCGTCGTCGACGTGCGCGGCCGGCCGTTCTTCACCGACCTGCGGGCGGCGCTCAAGGCGCTGGGCGAGGCGGGCATCCGGCCCCGGGTGCTCTTCCTGGAGGCGGGCGACGAGACGCTCGTGCGCCGCTTCGACCACGTCCGGCGGCCGCACCCGCTGCAGGGCGACGGCCGGGTCACCGACGGCATCGCGCGTGAGCGGGCGCTGCTGGCCGAGCTGCGCGGCGAGGCCGACCTCGTCCTCGACACCTCCGAACTGAACGTCCACGAGCTCCGGGCCAAGATCGACGCCGCGTTCCGGACGACCACGGGGCAGCCCCTGATCGCGACCGTGGTCTCCTTCGGCTTCAAGTACGGGCTGCCGCTCGACGCCGACCTCGTGGCGGACTGCCGTTTCCTGCCCAACCCGCACTGGGTCGAGCGGCTGCGGCCGCTGACCGGTCTTGACCCGGAGGTGCGCGACTACGTGCTCGGCCAGAGCGCCGCGCGGGAGTTCGTCGACCAGTACTCGTCGCTGCTGCGGCTGGTCGGCGCCGGCTACCTGCGTGAAGGCAAACGATTCCTGACCCTCGCCGTCGGCTGTACCGGCGGGAAGCACCGCAGCGTCGCCGTGGCCGAGCAGCTTGCCGGGCGCCTGTCGGCCGACGGCGTCGGGGTCCGCGTCGTCCACCGTGATCTGGGGCGCGAGTGACGGCGAGCGACCGCGGTGACCGTCAACCCGCGGCTCCCCGTCACGCTCAGCCCGGTAGCGGTTACTCTGAGAATGTGATCGGTACGCCCCCGCGTTCGCCTGAGCGGTCCACGCCGTCCTCGGGCCAGCTCGGGACCCCGGCTGGTCAGCGGGATTCCGCCGGCTCGCCGACCACCGCGGTCGTCGCCTTCGGCGGGGGGCACGGGCTCGCGGCGTCGCTGGCCGCGCTGCGGCTGATCACCGACCGCCTGACCGCCGTTGTCACCGTCGGTGACGACGGTGGGTCGTCCGGCCGGCTGCGCGCCGAGCTGGGCGCGCTGCCGATGGGGGATCTGCGGATGGCGCTGGCGGCGCTGGCAGCCGCCGAACCGTCCCCGCGGGCCTGGTCGGAGCTGTTCCAGTACCGCTTCGGCGGCGCCGGGCCGCTGGCCGGGCACGCGGTCGGCAACCTCGTCCTGACCGCGCTGGCCGAGCTGCGCGGCTCGGCCGTCGCCGGGCTCGACCTCGCGGCCGACCTGCTCGGCGCGGCCGGCCGGGTGCTGCCGCTGTCCCCGGCCGGCATCGACATCATCGCCGAGGTCGCCGGCCTCGACCCGGGCCGGCCCGCCGCCACCCGGGAGGTGCGCGGGCAGGTCGCGGTGGCCACCACCGCCGGGACGGTCGAGAACCTGCGGGTCCATCCGGCCGAACCGGACGCCTGCCCGGAGGCGGTCGCGGCCGTCGACGAGGCGGACTGGCTGGTCCTCGGCCCCGGCTCGCTCTACACCAGCGTGCTGCCCCACCTGCTGGTGCCGGAGATGGTCAAGCACGTGCTCGCGGCGCGGGCCCGGCGGGTCTTCGTGCTCAACCTGGCCCCGCAGCCGGGCGAGACCGCCGGCTTCACCCCGGAGGACCACCTGCGGGTGCTCGCCGATCATGCCCCCGGCCTGCGGCTTGACGTCGTCATCGCCGATCCGGGGGTGCTCGCGTCCGGCGCCGCGTCGTCCGGCGCTGGTCCGTCCGGCGCCGCTCGGCTCGGTGGGGCGCCGGCCAGCGCCGGCCGGGACGCGCTTGAGCGCGCCGCCGCCGGCCTGGGGGCCCGCCTGTACCTCGCGCCCGTGGCCGTCCCGGGCCAGCCCCGACACGACCCCATTCCGCTCGCCGCGGCCTTCCGCGCCGTGTTCGACCTAGGACAGGACTGATCCCGTATGGCCGCGATGACCGCCACCGTGAAGGACGAGCTGAGCCGGCTGCGGGTCGCGAAACCCTGCTGCCGCCGGGCGGAGATGGCCGCCCTGCTCCGGTTCGGTGGCGGTCTGCACATCATCGCCGGCCGGATCGTGGTCGAGGCCGAGCTCGACACGGGCGCCGCGGCGCGCCGGCTGCGCCGGGAGATCACCGAGGTGTTCGGCTTCCCGTCGACGATCGCCGTTCTCGCCGCCGGCGGGCTGCGAAGATCCGTCCGTTACATCGTCCGGATCGAGCGGGACGGTGAGCAGCTCGCCCGTTCCACCGGCCTGCTCGACCAGCGCGGCCGGCCCGTGCGCGGGCTGCCGCCGCAGGTCGTGACCGGCTCATCCTGCGACGCGGCGGCGGCCTGGCGGGGGGCGTTCCTGGCCCACGGGTCACTGACCGAACCGGGGCGTTCCTCGTCGCTGGAGGTGACCGCGCCCGGGCCGGAGGCCGCGCTCGCGCTGGTCGGCGCGGCCCGCCGGCTGGGCGTGCAGGCCAAGAGCCGGGACGTGCGCGGGGTGGACCGGGTCGTCCTCCGCGATGGCGACGCGATCTCCGCGCTGCTCACCCGCGTCGGCGCGCACGACAGCCTGCTCGCCTGGGAGGAACGGCGGATGCGCCGCGAGGTGCGGGCCACCGCCAACCGGCTGGCCAACTTCGACGACGCGAACCTGCGCCGCTCGGCCCGCGCGGCCGTCGCGGCCGGCGCCCGGGTGCAGGCGGCGCTGCGGATCCTGGGCGAGGACGCCCCGTCCCACCTGCTGGCCGCCGGCCGGCTGCGCCTGGAGCACTCGCAGGCCAGCCTGGAGGAGCTCGGCGCCCTGGCCGACCCGCCGCTGACCAAGGACGCCGTGGCCGGGCGGATCCGGCGCCTGCTGGCCATGGCGGACAAGCGCGCGAACACCCTCGGCATCCCGAACACCGAGGCCAGCGTCTCGCCGGAGCTCCTCGAGAACGCCTGAACGGGCCTGGCCGCCGGGCCTGACTCCGGATGCTGGTCTGACTTCGGTTCCGTGGACGCTGGCCGCGCTTCGGCTGGAGTGGAACCGAGCCAAGGGTGAGGTTTCCCCGTGGTGGTCGGAGTGCTCGAAAGAAGCGTATTCGGCCGGGCTGGATCAGCTCGCCCGCGGGTTGAAGAACTTCTCCGACTCCCGGAAAGGGAAGCGTAAGGGCCGGAAAGTCGGTTTCCCGAGGTTCAAGAAGCGTGGGAAGTGCCGCGAGTCGTTCCGCTACACGACCGGTTCCTACGGCCCGGACGGAGTTCGGTATGTGAAGCTGCCGCTGATCGGCCGGGTTAAGGTTCATGAGCCGATGGGAGCGCTCACCGCGAAGTTGGCCGACGGGTCGGCCCGGTTGATGGGCGCGACCGTGTCCCGGACGGCGGGTCGCTGGTGTGCCTCGTTCACCGTCGAAGTCCAGCGGGGCATGCCGTCCCGGACCGTGGTCCGTCACCAGAAGGCCGGCGGGACGGTCGGTGTTGACCTTGGCGTGAAGCATCTTGCCGTACTGTCTACCGGCGAGATGGTCGAGAATCCGAAGCGCCTCGCCGGGTCGCTGTGTCGCCTGTGCACAGCGTCCCGGGCCTATGCCCGCTCCCAGCCGGGAAGTGTCGGTCGGCGGAAACGGTCCGCAAGGCTTGCCCGGATTCACGCGAAGGTCACGAACGAGCGCCGCGACGGTCTGCGCAAGCTGACGACCCGGCTGTCCAGGTCCCACGGTGTGATCGTGGTCGAAGACCTCCACGTTGAAGGGATGAAGCGGAACCGTTGGCTGGCCCGCGCCGTCTCCGATACCGGGATGGCCGAGGTGCGCCGGCAGCTCGCCTACAAAACCCAGTGGTACGGCTCCCGTCTGGTCGTGGCGGACCGCTGGTTCCCGTCGAGCAAAACCTGTTCCGGCTGTGGCTGGCGAAACCCAAGCCTGAAACTGTCGGATCGTACGTTCACCTGCGCGGAATGCGGCCTGGTCCTCGACCGGGACCTGAACGCCGCGGTCAACCTGCGTAATCTCGTCGCCGCCAGTGCGGTGGAGACGGAAAACGCTCGTGGAGCCGACCGTAAGGCCCCGCTCGCGGGGCCGGTGGCTGTGAAACGGGAACCCGGCACCGCGCGAGCGGGTCAGACCGGGAGCGCCGTCCCATCGAGGACGACTGCGAGACAGAGGCTTACTCATGCTTCATGACTCGCAACGGTCCGCGGCTCAGGTCTCCAGCGGCAGCAGATGCTCGGCGAACCCGTCGAGGAACGACGTCCAGTCCCGGGTCGGAGCGGCCGGCCGGACCACGAACTTGGTCACCCCGGCGGCCACGTAGTGGCCGACGAGCCGGCGGGCGGCGGCCCAGCCGACGGGGACGGTCTCGTCGACGGCCACGGTCGGGTCGCGCCGGGCGATGGAGGCCCGCAGCGCCGCCGGCACCTCGCCGAACGCGACCGGCAGGCTCACCCCGTAGTGGTCGTCGTCGATGCGCCGGCCGGCCTCGTCGGCCGCGGCTGTGATCTGGGCGATCCCCGTCTCGGCGCGCCGCGGGTCCACCAGGCTGGCCAGCCAGCCGTCACCGAGGCGGCCCACCCGCCGCAGCGCGGCCGGCGCCGACCCGCCGAGCCAGATGTCGAGCGGCTTGGCGGGCGGCGGCCCGACGCTGATGTCCTGGAAGGAGAAGAACTCGCCGGTGAAGCTGACCACCGGCTCCCGCAACAGGGCCCGGACGACCTGGAGTGCCTCGTCGAACACGTCCCCGCGCCGGCCGGCCGGGACCGGGTAGGCCGCTCGGTCGCGGGGGAGGGCCGGACCGAGCCCGAGGCTCGGCAGGATCCGCCCCGGAGCGAGCGCGGCCAGGCTGGCCAGCTCCTTGGCGAACAGGACCGGATTGCGCCCCGGCAGGACCGAGACCCCGGTGCCCAGCTTCAGCCGGTCGGTCCGCGCGGCCGCGTACGCGAGGCCGACGAGCGGATCGAGCGCCGGCGACGAGACGATCTCCGAGAGCCACAGCGAGTCGATCGCCCGCCGCTCCAGGCCGGCGAGCAGGCCGTCGAACTGAGCGAGGTCGTCGACGGGGCCGACGCCGACACCGATCCGTACCTTCACGGCTTCCACGCTCGCTCGCGGGGGGCTTCTGGGTCAACCGGCCTCGGCCAGCGCGCGCTCCCGCCCGCCGTCCGCTCCCGCTTCGTCCGCTCCCGCTCCTCCATTCCCGCTCCGTCCGCTCCCGCGCAGCCCATCGGCGCCCGGTTCGCGCCGGCCCGGTTCGCGTCCCTCTCGCCCGGATGTCGGCTTCCGGTCGTCGCCGGGCCGGCACGCGGGCCGGGCTGCCAGACTGGGCCGGTGCCAGCATCGTGTGATCCTGACCGTGATCGGCCAACGGTCGCGGTGAGCAGGCGGGGGGCAACCCGGTGAACTGGGAGCTGCGGGCCTGCTCCCGCCGTGGGCATGCCACCTACCGCCCGGACGAGGCTGCGCTGGCTCAGCGGCTGACCGTGACGACCACAGCCGGCGCCGCGTGGCGCTGCCTGCGCTGCGGCGACTTCGTCGTCGGTGAGCCGGCCGGGAGCGGACCGGCGGCCGACGCCCCGGTACTACTGCGTGGACGGGCGCTGCGCGACGCGACCGTTCTGCGCCTGCTCGCCGTCGAACGCCTGGTCCGCGCCGTCCTGATGGTGCTGGTCGGCTACGCGATCCTCCGGTTCCGCCGGGCGGAGGGCCACGTCCAGCAGCTGTTCGACCGCGCGGTGCCCGCCGCCCGACCGCTGGCCGACGTCCTGCATCTGGATCTCGACCACTCGCCGACGATCGAGCACCTGCGGCATCTCATCCGCACCGAGCCCCGGACGCTGCTCCTTGTCGCTGTCCTGCTGTTCGGGTACGCGGCGGTCCAGATCGCCGAAGGGATCGGGCTCTGGCTGCTCAAGCGCTGGGGTGAGTACTTCGCCGCGGTCGCGACCTCGGCCTTCCTCCCGCTCGAGATCTACGAGCTCACCGAACGCATCACCGTGCTCCGGATCCTCGCGCTGGTGGTGAACGTCGCCGCCGTGGTGTACCTCGTCATGTCGAAACGGCTGTTCGGGGTGCGGGGCGGAGCAGCGGCGTTCGAGGCCGAACGCCACGCCGAGTCGCTGCTCGAGGTGGAGCACGCGGCGCTTGCCGACGGGGCGGCGCCTCCCGCGCCCGCCGACGAGCCGCCCGCCGACGCGCCGCTCGGCGCCGCCGCGGCGGGCTGAGGGCGCGGACCGGGCGGTCAGCCGGCCGGGCGCCGGGTGACGAAGATCGAGGTCGACGGCACGTACTCGCCACGCACCGGGCCCCACTGCCCCCACACGCGGGTCTCGCCCTCCGGCCACTCGGGCTCGACGATGTCGAGGAGCTCCAGGCCGGCGGCAACCACGTCCCGGACCCGGTCGCCGATCGTCCGGTGGGTCTCGACGTACGACGGGGTACCGTCCGCCTCTCGTTCGGTGTAGGACCTGCGATCGAAGTAGCTGTGAATGATCCGCATGCCGGCCTCGTCCGGCTCGTCGGGCAGGCACCAGACGAACGGGTGCGTCGTGGAGAACACCCAGCGCCCGCCGGGGCGCAGGACCCGGGCGACCTCCCGCATGACCGCCGCCGGCTCGGCCACGAACGGAACCGCGCCGAAGGCCGAGCAGGCCAGATCGACGGAGGCGTCGGCGAAGGGCAGGCGGGTGGCGTCCGCCTGCACCAGCGGGACGACCACTCCGGTCCGGCCCTCCTTGATCCGCGCCTGGCGAAGCTGCCCGGAGGACATGTCGAAGGCGATCGGTCGCGCCCCCTGGCTGGTCAGCCACCGCGAGCACTGAGCGGCGCCGCACCCGACCTCCAGGACGGTCCGCCCGGCCACGTCGCCGAGAAGGCGCGCGTCGGCTTCCCGCAGGCCCTCGGGGCTCCAGACGAAGTCGGCGTCGCCGAGGAACTCGCCGTGCTCCAGCTGGTAGGCGTCCGCCTCGCTGTCCCAGTAGTGGCGGCTGGCGACTCGCGCGGCGCCGTCGTCAAGGTCTTCGTATCCGTAGGCGGCGTCGACGGCCGGCGTGGTCTCCACCCGACACATCCTGGCATTGGCGGGATCTCGCGGCCGGAGGGCCCACGCCGCCGCGCCCTCACAGCATCGGCAGCCCGCGCTCCAGCGCCAGCAGGTACTCCTTCCGCTCGAGGCCGCCGCCGTAGCCGGTCATCTTGCCGGTGGACCCGATCACACGATGGCAGGGAACGATGATGCTGATGGGGTTGCGCCCGTTCGCCAGCCCGACCGCGCGGGAGGCCTTGGGCTGGCCGATGCTCGCGGCGAGCTGGCCGTACCCGCGGGTCTCGCCGTAGGGGATGTCGCGCAGGGCGGCCCAGACACGCGTCTGGAACGGTGTTCCGCTCATCGAGAGCGGCACGTCGAAGACGCGCCGGCGTCCCGCGAAGTACTCGTCCAGCTGGCGGGTCACCTCCCCGAACAGGTCGGCCTCGCGGGGACCGAAGGCCGCGTCGTCCGGCCGGTGCCGGTGATCGACCATGTACAGGCCGGCCAGCACCCCGTTTGCCGCGACCAGGGTGAGCGGGCCGATCGGGCTGTCGATCACGGTGTGCGCGCGGGCCGCGGCCAGCGCGTCCTGGACAACGGTGGTCCTCATGGCGTGTTTTCTCCTGCTCCATGATGATGACGTCTCGTATGATCTTGCCTGTACCTGTACCTGCGCCCGCGGCAGTCCGCGCGGCCGCGGCTGTGGCCCGCGCCGTCAGGCGGTCGGGCCGATCGGGATCCGGTTGACGGCGTGGCTGGTGGTGGCCAGCAGGTACTGGGCGGCATAGGAGCGCCACGGCCGCCACGCCCGCGTACGGCGCTGGAGCGCCGCCGGCGTCGCGGGCAGGCCTAATCCGGCCGCGGCTCGTCGTATGCCCAGGTCGGTCGCGGGGAAGGCGTCGGGATCGCCGAGGCCGCGCATGGCGATCGTCTCCACCGTCCACGGGCCGATCCCCGCCAACCCGCCCAGGCCCGCTCGAGCCGCCGTCCAGTCACAGCCTGTTCCGAGGTCGAGCTGGCCGGTGGCCAACGCGCGGGCCAGGCCGACCAACGTTCGGCGCCGGGAGTCCGGCATCGGGAGCAGCGCGTGGTCGACATCGGCAACCCGGGCCGCCGAGGGAAACAGGTGGGTCAGCCCCCCATGCGGATCGTCGACCGGTTCGCCGAGGGCCTCGACCAGTCCTCCGGCCTGGGTCCGCGCCGCGGCGGTGGAGACCTGCTGCCCGATCACGGCGCGAATCGCCAGCTCCTCCGCGTCCACTGTCCGGGGGACGCGCCGGCCGGGGGCCTTGTTGATCAGTGGCGCGAGAACGGGGTCGTTCGCCAGCTCCGCGTCGACCGCCTCCGGATCGGCGTCGAGGTCGAGCAGCCGACGGCAGCGGCTGATCGCGATGGTCAGGTCGCGGGTATCGCTCAGCGACAGCTCGCAGCGGACGTGGCCGTCGCGCGGGCTGAGGCTGACGATCCCGGGTCCGCCGGGGAGTCGGAGCGTGCGCCGGTAGGCGCCGGTACGCCATTCCTCCACGCCGGGGATCGCGGTCGCCACGAGATGCCCGAAGAGGTTGTCCGGGCACAACGGGTGACGGAAGGGCAGGCGCAGGACGATCAGCCCGCTCAGGGTCCCGCCCCCGCGCGCCAACGCCCGCTTGCGTAGCTCCGAGGGGGAGAGGGCGAAGACCTCGCGCACGGTGTCGTTGAACGTCCGAATGCTGGCGAAACCGGCGGCCGCCGCGATGTCGCTCATCGACAACGCGCTGTTCTCGACGAGCACGCGCGCGGTCTGTGCCCGCTGGGCGCGGGCGAGCGCGAGCGGGCCGGCGCCGAGTTCGGTGAGCAGGTGCCGCTGGATCTGCCGGACGCTGTAGCCCAGCCGCGCGGCCAGGCCGGGAACCCCTTCCCGGTCGACGACGCCGTCGGCGATCAGGCGCATGGTCCGCCCGACGACGTCCGCGCGTACGTTCCACTCGGGTGAGCCGGGGCTGGCGTCGGGCCGGCAGCGCTTGCAGGCCCGGAAACCGGCCTGCTGTGCCGCCGCCGCGCTCGGGTAGAAGCGCATGTTGCGCGCCTTCGGAGTGACCGCCGGGCAGCTGGGACGGCAGTAGATCCTGGTGGTGGTCACGGCGACGAAGAACCAGCCGTCGAAGCGGGCATCCCGCGAGCGAACCGCCCGGAGAAACTGGTCGGTGTCGTCGTCCGGCACGCCCGGTCGGCGGGCGCCCGTCGTCTCGTTCGTGGCCATGGCTCCAGCCTGATCCGAGCCAGGCGGGCTGGTCTAGCGAAAATACGACGCGTACATCACGGGCCGATGTGGTGTCGCAAAATCGCCAGGTCCGCGCTCTCGACGGCGACGACAAGATAATCAACAGTGTTGACGCCGCGGCGCGGGCAAAAATGATCATAGGGACTCCCGGGGAGCGCACTCGGGATGGCCCGAGGGCGGGTGAAGGTACCGCTGCACTGTTCGGCGCGAACAGCGCAGATGGCGGGCAATCGCGTCCACGGGCCAGCCAGCCGCCCGCGGGCGGGCCGATTCGGCCGGCCGATCCGGTTGCTGGGCGGCACGTCCGCCCCGTCGATGTGTCCGGCGATCCTTGCTCGCTCGGCTGGGCCGAGTCCGCCATACCAGCCGTGCCGCTGCTCGGTGGCCTCGCTCCGGACCGCCAGCGCGAGGCAGGGGAGGCGGGCCGGGCAGGAGCGGCACAGAGCGAGAGCCCAGTCCGGCGGACGTCCCGTGGGCGGATGGAAGACGTCCCCGGGCACGTCGATGCAGTCGGCGCCGCCGAGTTCATGAAAACTCCTGGACGTGATCGGCATTTCGACGAGCGGACGTAGGTCTTCGACCAGAAAATCGACACCAGGGTGTGACATCGACATACTCCAGCTCTCGGCGCTGTCGCCGAGTGTCTTCGGGTGAGCTGGAAGCCGAGCGCACCCGCCTGTGGTCGTTCCGGGCGGGCCCGGGCGTGGCGCAAGCGGCATCGCGACAAAGGTCTTCTTCCACGGCTCACCGAATTCCGCGGTGCCTCAGGAATCCCGGTGTCGCCGCCCCTATGGAACGGCCGGACAGTGAGCGTGGACGGTGCGCGCGATGTCGCGGGCCGCGGTGGTGACGTCCGGGGCCGTGGCTGCTGACCCGTTGAGCGGTAAAATCCTCATCCGACACCCGACCTTCGCTGGTTCCGCTGCGGAGCCCAAGTCAGTGCGGTCGTCCCGATCAACGAATTCGTCGAAGCTGGTGCCGCCGTGAAACTCCGGGTCCGGAGACCCGTGGCGCAAGCCGCGCTGCTTCCGCCGGGGAATCTCCTCCGCGGCGGCCAGGGCGAGCGCGGGCAACGGCTCGACCGGGAGAGGAGACAACGGTGAGGCGGGATGGATCCAACAGACATAGACCAGCTCCGGATTGTGTCTTCCAGCCCGCGATCGCATATATGAAAGCGGGCAGCGGTGAGGAGACGAGCCGCCATCAGCGCGGGGAACGGGGTGGACGTCCGGATGGGGGTCCGGTGTGCCCACTGGCGGCTGATGCCGGTCGTAATCCGTCGGCGTTGGGCTAAGGAACACCTGGAGCCCGTGCCGATCCGGGATTGCGCGACGGCTGGATGGTGCCGTGAAGAAATGTAGCACCCGGATGGGACAGGTCGGCAAGATTGGGCGTTTACGCCGGTCAGACGGGGTGCGGCCGGCTCCCCTACGCCCTGGGCGCCCGGCGAACGCCGTCCGGCCGGGGGAGTCGCTACACCGTGATCGCGGTCGGTGACCAATTCGTCGCGGATCCGCGCGCCGAGGGTAGTGTCCGGGCCGCGTGGTAGCGTTGTTCGCGCCGCCACCTTTCGGTCTGAACCTTCCGGGGCCGAAGGTGTTTCGGAGCGATCCGAATCCAATGTCGACGTTAGCGTTACGTCCAGTGGATTCGGCGGGCGAGGATCTCGTGCCGGCCTGGACATCCGAAATGGGATGATGTGACAGTGAAGCTGACTGATCTAGTAGAATCGACTCGTGGGCGTGTCGTCCGGTCCGGACACTCGGATTTCGTCCGCGTTATAATCAACACCCGGGAGGCCGTGCCGGGCGACCTGTTCTTCGCCCTGCCCGGGGTTGGCCGTGACGGCCACGACTTCGTCGCCGACGCGGCGAGACGCGGGGCGTCCGGGGCAGTCGTATCGCGTTCGGTCGGTGACCTGCCGGATGGGTTCACGGTCGTCGAGGTCCCCGATGTTCCCGCGGCGCTGCGTGAACTGGGGCGAGCCCGGCGGCGCGCCTCCCGCGCGACGGTCGTCGCCGTCACCGGCAGCGCGGGGAAGACCACGACGAAGAACATGATCACCCACGTGCTCGGCGCGCGGCACCCGGTCCTCGCCAGCCAGGCCAGCTTCAACAACCATCTTGGGGTTCCGCTCACCCTCTGCGCGGTGGAGCCCGAGCACACCTTCGTCGTCGCCGAGATCGGGACCAACGCCCGCGGTGAGATCGATGACCTGGCCGCCCTGGTCGAACCGGACGTCGGTGTGATCACCAACATCGGGTTCGCGCACATCGGCAACTTCGCGGACCAGCGCGAGCTGGCGACGGAGAAGACCGATCTGCTCGAGCGGGTACGGGCGGGCGGCGACTGGGTGCTCAACGGTGACGACGAGCTGCTCATCACCACGGCGGCGGGCCGGCGGCGGGGCCAGACGGTCCTGACCCGGGTCGGCTTCCGCCCGGACAACGACATACGTGCCCTGGACGTGACGGTCGACGAGCACGGCAGCCGGGGCACGATAGCCGTCGACGGCCGCGTGCTCCCGTTCCAGCTCGGTGTCTCGGGCCACCACTTCGTCCGCGCCGCCCTGGCCGCCGTGGCGGTAGCCCGCATCGGCGGCGACGACGTCGGTGAGGCGGTCGACGCTCTGGAGGGATTCACCGCGCCACCGGGACGGGCCAGCCTCCTGCGTCTGACTCCGAGCCTCCTCGTCCTTGACGACAGCTACAACGCGAGCCCGGACGCGACACTCGCCGCGCTCGACCTCCTCGACGCCGTGCGCGCGGAGCGGGCCGTCGCGGTCATCGGTGAGATGCGCGAGCTCGGTGCCCATTCCGCGCGGCTGCATCGGCTTGTCGGCGCGAAGGCGGCGCGGACCGCGACGGATCTCATCACGGTCGGCGCGGCGGGCGAGGAACTCAGAGCGGCGGCGGTCGAGCATGGCCTCGACCCCGCGCGGGTCTGGGACGCCGACTCCGCCCGGGAGGCCTACCTCTACACGAGGAAGATCGTCGACGGTGGTGGGGTGTGCGCGATCCTGATCAAGGGCTCACGGTTCACCCACATGGAACGAGTCCATCTCGGGCTCTCGGGCCGGGTGATCGGCTGTGGCCTCGACAGCTGCCACCTGTATATCCACTGTTCCGGCTGCTCGGCGCTCGAGACCGGGGAACTCGCGGAGGCAGGGCCGTGACACGCCCGGGCGCCGGCCGCTGCTGGCGCCGGGGCGGCCGCGCCGCGCCGCGGCGCCCCGGCCTCGCGTTGATGCTCGGGGCCTGGCTCGCCGATCTGATCCTCCAGCCGCGCGGAACGCGGCCGGCTCGGCTGGCGTGAGCGGCCACCCGAACCGGCCGCTGGAGCGGCTGGACCAGCGTCGGTCAGTTGGCCAGCAGCGACCGAAGCACGTAGGGCAGGATGCCGCCGTGCCGGTAGTAGTCCGCCTCGCCCGGAGTGTCGATGCGCACGACGGCATCGAACGTCACGCCACCGGCCCGCACGGTCAGCGTCGGGGTCTTCTCGTCCACCGAGCCCAGACCGGTGATGGTGAACTCCTCCTCCCCGGTCAGACCGAGCGAGTCGATCGACTCGCCGGCCGGGAACTGGAGCGGAAGCACTCCCATGCCGATGAGGTTCGAACGGTGGATCCGCTCGTACGACTCGGCGATCACCGCGCGCACACCGAGCAGCGCGGTGCCCTTCGCGGCCCAGTCCCGCGACGAGCCCGAGCCGTACTCCTTGCCCGCCAGCACGACCAGCGGAACGTCGTCGCCCGCGTACCGGGTGGCGGCGTCGTAGATCGCCATCTGCTCGCCGTCGGGCAGGTGGCGGGTGACGCCACCCTCGGTTCCGGGGGCCAACCGGTTACGCAGCCGGATGTTGGCGAAGGTGCCCCGGATCATCACCTCGTGATTGCCGCGTCTCGAGCCGTAGGAGTTGAAGTCGGCCGGGGCTACTCCGTGCTCGGTCAGGTAGACGCCGGCCGGGGAATCCTTCTTGATCGATCCGGCCGGGGAGATGTGGTCGGTCGTGACCGAGTCCCCGAGCATGGCGAGGACCCGGGCCCCGACGATGTCGACGAGCGGCGCCGGCTGGGCCGGCATGCCCTCGAAGTACGGCGGCCGCCGGACGTAGGTCGACTCGGCCGCCCAGTCGAAGGTCCGCGACACCTCACTGCCCTCGCCGGTCGGCAGCGACCGCCACCGCTCGTCGCCGGAGAGGTCCGCGTAGTTGCTGGCGTACATCTCGGACTTGATGGCCTCGCCGACGACGGCGGCCACCTCGGCCTCCGACGGCCAGATGTCCCGCAGGTACACGGGCGCGCCGGTGGTGTCGGTCCCGAGCGGGTCGACGGTCAGATCCACGTCCATCGTGCCGGCCAGAGCGTAGGCGACGACCAGCGGCGGGGACGCGAGGTAGTTCATCTTCACGTCGGGATTGATCCGGCCTTCGAAGTTCCGGTTGCCCGACAGGACGGAGGTGACCGCCAGATCGCCCTCGTTGATCCCGGCGCTGATCTCCTCGGGGAGCGGGCCGGAGTTGCCGATGCAGGTGGTGCAGCCGTAGCCGACCAGGTTGAAGCCCAGCTTGTCGAGGTAGGGGATCAGCCCGGCCCGCTCGTAGTAGTCCATGACCACCTTCGACCCCGGCGCGAGGGTGGTCTTGACCCACGGCTTGCGGGTCAGCCCACGGTCGACCGCGTTCCGCGCGAGCAGCGCGGCACCCACCATGACCTGCGGGTTCGAGGTGTTGGTGCAGGAGGTGATCGCCGCGATCGCGACCGCGCCGTGGTCCAGGACGAACGAGGTGCCGTCCTTCATGGTGACGGTGGTCGGGCGCGACGGCCGGCCGTCGAGCGGCCCCGCCACCCCGTTCGAGGAGACCGGGGCGTCCGAGGCCTTCGCCGCGAAGGGCGTGGCCGGGTCGGACGCGGGAAACGACTCGTCGCCGGCCTCGTCCAGGCCGCCGTCGACCAGTGCCGCGGGCGTGCGCGGCGGGGCGTAGTCGGCCACCGCGACCCGGAACGCGCTCTTCGCCGCCCGCAGCGGGATCCGGTCCTGGGGGCGCTTGGGGCCGGCCAGCGAGGCCTCGATGGTCGACAGGTCGAGCTCGAGGGTGGTCGTGTACTCGGCCTCGCGGGACGGGTCGTGCCACAGGCCCTGCTCCTTGGCGTAGGCCTCGACCAGGGCGATCTGCTCCGCCGGTCGTCCGGTCAGGCGCAGGTAGCGCAGCGTCTCCTCGTCAACAGGGAAGATCGCGCAGGTCGAGCCGTACTCCGGGCTCATGTTGCCGATCGTCGCGCGGTTCGCCAGCGGGACGTTCGCCACGCCTTCGCCGTAGAACTCCACGAACCGGCCGACCACACCGTGCTTGCGCAGCATCTCGGTGATGGTGAGCACCAGGTCGGTAGCGGTCGTCCCGGCGGGCAGCTCGCCGGTCAGCTTGAACCCGACGACGGTGGGGATCAGCATGCTGACGGGCTGGCCGAGCATCGCGGCCTCCGCCTCGATGCCGCCCACACCCCACCCCAGGACACCCAGGCCGTTGATCATCGTGGTGTGACTGTCGGTCCCGACGAGGGTGTCGGGGTAGGCGACGAGGCCATCGGTGCCCGGGCGGGTGAACACCACGCGGGCCAGATGCTCCAGGTTGACCTGGTGCACGATCCCGGTGTTCGGCGGCACGACCGTGAAGTTGTCGAACGCGACCTGCCCCCACCGGAGGAACTGGTAGCGCTCGCGGTTGCGCTCGAACTCCAGCGAGGTGTTCAGCTCGAAGGCGTCCGGCCGGCCGAACACGTCGGCAATGATCGAGTGGTCGATGACCAGCTCGGCCGGAGCGAGAGGATTGATCTTGTCGGGGTCACCGCCCAGCGCGACCATCGCCTCGCGCATCGCGGCGAGGTCGACCACGCAGGGTACGCCGGTGAAGTCCTGCATGATCACGCGAGCCGGGGTGAACTGGATCTCCTGGCTCGGCTCGGCGCGCGGGTCCCAGCCAGCCAGAGCCCGGATGTGGCTCTCGGTGATGTTTGCGCCGTCCTCGGTGCGCAGCAGGTTCTCCAGCAGGACGCGCAGGCTGTAGGGCAGGCGGTCCGCGCCGGGCACCGCGTCGAGTCGGTGAATGGTGTAGGCGCGGTCGCCTACCGTGAGCTTGCCCGTACTACCGAAGCTGTCCATCGTCTCCTCTTCTCATCCGGGCGGTCGAATGTGCGCGCCGCCTCGGCCGCCCCCGGTTGCGCGGGCCGGACCGCTCGGCCAGCGCCGTTCACGGCGACGCGCCGGCCGGTCTCCCGCCAGCCTCCATCCTGCCCGCGGACCATCCTGGCATCCCGCCCGGTGGTGGGGTTTCCCGTGACTCGGCCGGTACGTCGCGCCGGCCACGAGCTCGGCATTTTATTAGCCTAGCTAACATTCTACCTCGGGCCGGCGGATACGGCCGGAGCGCTTGGCTGGCCGAGTGTCGGCTGGGCGACCGCGGGTGGTCCCAGGTGAGGTCGGACACCTCGGGCATCCGGACAGAACCGGCGCGCCTGGGCGAAGGAGGGCTGTGTGGCGGACGGGGGCGCTGACCGGATGGCCCGGATGGCCCGGATGGCCCGGCCCGCGCGGGCAACACGCGTCGGCCCGACGTTCGTCATCGGTCAGATACGATGGAAAGCCGCGTAGCCCGGAGCGGGTATGCCGGCAAGTCCCGCCCGAGGCGGCCGCCGCCCACGGGTCCCACGGGAACGCCGGATCCCGCCGCTGTCGCGTCAAGGCTACGTGACCAGGCCGCGGCGTGCCCTCACGTCCCGGGCGGGCGTGGGCCACGCGGACTGGCCGCGCGGAACTACCGCCGTCCCGCCGACCGAGTCGCGTCCGCAGGGTTCCATCAGCCGCCGTCGAACCGCCGAGCCGCCCGGGGGGATCGTGACCACTTCCCACACGAGTGAGTTCGCGCTCGAACAGGCCCGGGAACAGGCCTACGTGGACCGGCTCTACGGGCGGTTGGACACGGTACGCGAGACCACCCGCGCCCAGCTGCGCGACGTGCTGCTGGCGACCGGTACGGAGACGCCGCAGTGGCGCGTCGAACGGGAGGCGTTCGCGGTCGCCCACACCGACCGCCTCGCCGCCCTGGACGCGGCCGAAGGCCGACTCTGCTTCGGCGCGATGGACCACGAGGGCGGCGCGAGAACCTACATCGGCCGGGTCGGCCTGTCCGACGACGAGCAGACGCCTCTGCTGGTCGACTGGCGGGCGCCGGTCGCGACCGCCTTCTACCAGGCGACGTTGGCCGACCCCCGCGGCCTGGTCCGACGCCGCCATCTTCGGGCCAAGGGCCGGGAGATCGTCGGCCTGTCCGACGACGTCCTCGTCGCGGGGGCTCCGAGCGTCGGCGGCTCCGACACCGCGCTCGCCGACGCCCTCAGCGCGCCGCGGACCGGGCGGATGGGTGACATCGTCGCCACGCTGCAGGCCGAACAGGACCGGATCATCCGCGCCGGCTCCCGGCAGGTGCTGGTCGTGGACGGCGGTCCCGGGACCGGGAAGACCGCGGTGGCACTGCACCGCGCGGCCTACCTGCTCTACACCGAACGTGAGCGTCTGGCCCGCTCCGGCGTGCTCGTCGTCGGCCCGACCCCGGTCTTCCTGCGCTACATCGAGGCGGTCCTGCCCTCGCTCGGCGAGACCGGGGTGGTGTTCGCGACCCCGGGCCGGCTCTTCCCCGGCGTGGCTGCCACCGGCACCGAGGACCCGGAGACCGCCGAGATCAAGGGCCGGGCCGCGTTCGCCGACGTCCTCGCGGCCGCTGTCCGCCGCCGCCAGCGGGCACCGCGCGGCGGCGTCTCGATCGACCACGACGGCGACGTCCTGCACCTGAGGCAGACCGTCATCGAGGCGGCCCGGACGCGGGCCCGCCGGTCCCGGCGCCCGCACAACGGCGCGCGGCGCGTCTTCGCCCGGGAGCTGCTCGTCGCGCTGCGCGACCAGGTGGTGGCCAACCTGCGGGGCAACCTGCTCGACGACGGCGAGAGCGACGAGATCATGGCCTACCTGCGGGCCGATCCCGAGGTGCGGGCCGCGCTCGACGCGCTGTGGCCCCGGCTGACCGCGCCCGACCTCCTCCTCGAGCTCTACACGAATCCGGCCGCCCTCGCCGAGGCCGCCGGCAACAAGATCAGCAAGGCGGACCAGGCCCGGCTGCGGCGGCCTCGCGGCGCCGCGTGGACACCGGCCGACGTGCCGCTGCTCGACGAGGCGGCCGAGTTGCTCGGCGACCCGGACGAGGAGGCGGCGCTGGCGGCGGCCGCCCGGGCCGAGCGCGAGCGCCGGGCGGAACGGGCCTACGCCGACGAGGTCCTCGCCGGTTTCGGCGCGACCGAGATCATGGACGAGGAGGCGGAGCTGGCCGGGCTGGTCGAGGGCGCCCAGCTCGCTGACCGCTTCGCCGTCGCCCGCCGCCGGCGCGATGTCGCCGAGGCGGCCGAAGGCGACCGGAGCTGGGTGTACGGCCACCTCATCGTCGACGAGGCCCAGGAGGTCTCACCGATGCTCTGGCGCCTGCTGTGGCGGCGCTGCCCGACCCGCTCGGCAACCCTGGTCGGGGACCTGGCCCAGGCCTCCGGCCCGGCGGCCGCGACGACCTGGGAGCGGGCCCTCGGCCCGGCGGCGCGGGACCACTGGTCGGTCCAGCGGCTCACGGTCAACTACCGCACACCGGCCGAGATCATGGACGTCGCGGCGGACGTGCTCGCCGCGTACCTGCCGGCGGCGACGGCGCCGCGCTCGGCCCGCTCCGGCGGCCGGCCGCCGCTCGCCCTGCGTGTCGGAGGCGCGGACGACGCCGGCGCGGGTGAAGTCGGCGTGGGTGAAGTGGCCAGGGCGGTAGCCGAGGTGGCTGTCCGGGAGGCGGCCGGGGTGAGCGACGGCCGGGTCGCGGTGATCGTCCCCGACCCGCCGGCCGGTCCGGCGCGCGGCGCCGCCACCGGATGGGACGCCGTGACGATCCCCGGTCTGGCCGACGATCCCACCGGGCCCGGGCAGGACCCCGGTCTGGCCGACGCGGTGCGCCGATGCCTGCGCGAACTGGCGCCGGAACTGGCGCCGCCGGGGATCGACGAGCTCGACGCGCGGGTCGCCGTCCTCACCGTCGGGCAGGCCAAGGGTCTCGAGTTCGACGCGGTCGTCGTGGTCGAGCCCGCCGCGCTCATCGAAGGGGCCGGACGAGGTCATGCCGACCTCTATGTGGCGTTGACCCGGGCGACCCGGGCGCTCACCCTCGTCCACTCCGGAGCCCTGCCCGAGGTTCTCCACCGGGTCACCGACCGCCGCTCGGTCTGAGCGCCGCCGCCGTCCCCGCCCCTGTGCCCACCTCGGCGCCCACCCCGGCCGGAGCCGAGCGGATGGGCCGGCCCCAGGCCGGAGCGGTTCCCGCCCAGAGCGACCGGGCCCGCGGCGATCCCGGCCCCGGGGCGCGAGCGAGTCAGCGGCATGTCCGAATGATGGCGTTGAGGTAACCATTCCGCCAACCGAGGGCCTTTCTCCAGCCGACAGCCGTATCCCCCATAAGTACCGATCAAGCGTGTCCGACCGTTGTGGTTGACGTGTTTGCCTTCGTCCGATCAGTACCCGCTATCGTGCTTCCAGCACGGATCTCCGTGGCACATCTGAACGTCGCACGCAGCTGTGAAGCGTCGGGTCGACGCGCTGAATCCCACCTCCGGCCCGACGCACCCTCCGACAAGTGAGGTGGGAGCGGTGGCGGCGGGCCCACGTCGAAGTCGACGGCCGCCGGGGGGCTGTATGCGCGCGGGAAGGACCAGCGTTGGCCCCACGTGGCACCGTGCCGCTCCAGGACCTCCAGGAGCGGGCACAGCGTACGAACCGGCGACCCCTGCCCTCGGGTGCCCACCGTGACGCGCCGCCTCGGGAACAGTGGAGCGATCCGCGCCAGCCCGGCCCGAACGGCCCCGCGACCGGGCCGCGTCGAGCGGGTGCCCCCGGCAACGGTCCCGGCCGGATGGGGACCGGCCCTGACGACGGCGGCCGTGACACCGGTGGCGGCGCCGCGCGCGGCGCCTCCGAGTCTGGCCGGAACAGCGCTGGCTGGCCGGCGGCGGACCGCCAGACCGCGGACCGCCAGACCGCGGACCGCCAGACCGCGGACCGCCAGACCGCGGACCGCCAGCGCGCGGACCGACGCGATGCCAGCCGGCGTGACGCCAGCCGGCACGGTCTCGACCGCCACGATCTCGGCCACCGCGGTGCCGACCGCGCCGATTCCGTCCGGCCCGGCGCGGACCCGCGCCGGCCCGAGCAGCGTCAGGCGATGCCGGGACGCCCCATGCCGTCGCCCGCGCCCTACCCGCCCGCCGCGCGAGACCGGGCCAGCGGGTATCCCGGCCCGGGTGCCGCCGCCCCGTACCCCGCCGCGCCTGAGGACGCCGACCGCCGCCGCGCTGGGCGGGGCCGATCCGCGCCCGGTCCGGTCCCGCCGGGACCGGACACCGGCGCCGCGCGCCGCCACGACGCGGCCACCTCACGGGACGCACTCGAACCGCTGACCGGCCATGCCCCCGGTCGCCGCAACGCCGGCAGCGGCGGTACCGCTGGCGGCACCGGTGGCGCCGGTAGCGCCGGGACAAGCCAGCCGGGCCACCGCGGCGGGCACCGCGCCCCCGTCCGCCCGGTCGGCCAGGCCGGTTCCGCCAGCCGAGGCGGCGCGGCGGGCCGCGCGGCATCGACGACCAGAGACGGCGCGCCCGGCCAGGCCGACCAGGCCGGCCAGGCCGGCCCGGCCGGCGGCGAGGCAGGCTCGGCCAGCCCCGGCGCCCGCGGCCGCGCCGCGGGTCGCGGCGGCGTGCGGCGTGCCAGCCGGAGCGGCCGTCCCGGCATGCCGTCGCGCCGCGCCGCGACCATCGCCGCCGTCACCACCGGCACGCTGGCCGCCTCCACCGCCGCCTTCGCCGCGACGCTGCCGCACGTCGGCAACAACCCCGAGCCGACCGCGATCGACAGCGCCTCGCTGATCGCGAGCGGCGGTGGCGAGGGCGCCCAGGCGTCCCTGAACGCCCGCATCGGCGGCGCCGCCACGCCCGTGTTCACGTCCCTGCAGGTCAGCGCGGACCAGACGTCGGTCACGCCGAACGGCCAGGTGATGTTCACCGTCCGGGCGACCGAGGCGGGCGGGCAGGCCCTCGGCGGCCAGACCATCCGCATAGCCATGCAGGACGGCCCCCGCTGGATCACCACGGCCACCCTGCAGACCGACTCCAGCGGCACCGCCCACATCAGCGCTCGCCTCCTGTCCACGACGACGATCACCGCGGTGTTCGACGGGACGAACGCGCTGCGCCCCGCCGTGGGTGGGACCGCGACCGTGAGCGTGCGCGGCGCGGGCAGCGCCACCGTCGCCGGTGGCGTCGCCGCCGACGGCTCGGGCTCCGGCTCGGTGTCCGTCCCGGTGGTGATCCCGGGCAGCACGATCGGTTCCAAGGCCGTCTACCTGGCCTCGCTGCAGAAGGGCAAGCCCTACGTCTACGGCGCCACGGGCCCGTACGCGTTCGACTGCTCCGGCCTCGTCCAGTACGTGTTCAAGCAGCTCGGCCGTAGCCTGCCCCGGACCGCTCAAGAGCAGTTCGACTCGACCCCGAGCGTCCCGAACTCGGCGAAGCAGGTCGGTGACCTGATCTTCTTCGGCACGCCCGGCAACATCTGGCATGTCGCAATCTACGCGGGGAACGGCTACATCTGGAGCGCCCCGCAGACCGGCCGCACCGTCACCCTCGAGAAGATCTGGACGACCCACTACTACACCACCCGGGTGCTCTGAGCTACCCCGGCGGCCGCCGGGCACGCGGCTTCGCCATGATCACGCGCCCGCCGCCGCTGTGGCGAGTGTCCTTTCCCCGCCGCCGGCCGGGTCCACTAGCGTCAGCCAACGAAGCGTTCTGACGCGGGAGGCCCGCGGCGGCGGGAAGGGGTGGAACGGGTGAGCGTTACGGCCGACGGCCCGGCCCGGGCCGGCGGGCCGACCGGAGGGGGCCGGGGCCAACCACCGGGGGAGGCGTCGGACGCGGTCTGGACGATCCCGAACCTGCTCTCCGCCCTGCGCCTGATCGGCGTTCCGGTCTTCCTCTGGCTGGCGCTGGGTCCCAAGGCCAACGGCGCCGCCTTCGGTGTGCTGGCCTTCGCCGGAGTCAGCGACTACCTCGACGGCAAACTCGCCCGCGCGCTGAACCAGACCAGCCGCCTGGGCACCCTGCTCGACCCGCTGGCCGACCGCCTCTACATCCTGGCCACGATCATCGCGCTGGTCCTGCGCGGCATCGTCCCCTGGTGGCTGGCCGCGCTGCTGCTCGCCCGCGACGCGCTGCTCCTGCTCATCCCCCCGGTCCTGACCCGGCTCGGGTACGGGCCGGCGCTCCCCGTCCACTACCTGGGCAAGGCGGCCACGTTCAACCTGCTCTACGCCTTCCCCCTGCTGCTGCTCTCCGACGGCGGCACCTGGCTGGCCACCGCCGCCCGCCCGGTGGGGTGGGCGTTCGCGATCTGGGGTACTGCCCTCTACTGGTGGTCGGGAATCCTCTACGGCGTTCAGGTACAACGGCTGTGGAGCGCGCGGCGCGAGGGGAGGGCGACTCGGTGAGGGCCGTGGTGATGGCCGGCGGCGAGGGCACCCGGTTGCGGCCGATGACGGCCAACCAGCCCAAGCCGCTCCTGCCGGTGGCGAACCGGCCGATCATGGAACACGTGCTGCGGCTGCTCAAGCGGCACGGCTTCGACGAGACGATCATCACCGTCCAGTACCTGGCCAGCCTGGTCCGCACCTACTTCGGCGACGGCGACGACCTGGGCATGAGCCTGTCCTACGCCACCGAGACCACCCCGCTGGGCACCGCCGGCAGCGTCAAGAACGCCGAGGACGCCCTGCGTGACGAGCGTTTCCTGGTGATCAGCGGCGACGCCCTGACCGACATCGACCTGTCCGCCCTCGTCGCCTACCACCGGGAGCGCGGCGCCCTGGTCACCGTCGGGCTCAAGTCGGTGCCCGACCCGCTGGAGTTCGGCATCGTCATCGCCGGCGAGGACGGCCGGGTCTCCCGCTTCCTGGAGAAGCCGACCTGGGGCCAGGTGTTCTCCGACACCGTCAACACCGGCATCTACGTGATGGAACCCGAGGTGCTCGACTACGTCCCCGCCGGTGAGGCGGTCGACTGGTCGGCCGACGTCTTCCCCCGCCTGCTCGCCGCCGGCGCCCCCGTCTACGGCTACGTGGCCAAGGGCTACTGGGAGGACGTCGGCACGATCAGCGGCTACCTGCGGGCCCAGGCCGACGTCCTCAGCCGGCAGGTCGACGTCGAGATCGGCGGCTTCGAGGTCTCGCCCGGCGTCTGGGTCGGCGAGGACGCCGACGTCCACCCCGAGGCCATCCTCAAGGGCCCGCTGGTCATCGGCGACTTCGCCAAGATCGAGGCCGGGGCCGAGCTGCGCGAGTTCACCGTGGTCGGCAGCAACGTCGTCGTCCGCCAGGGCGCGTTCCTGCACCGGGCCGTCGTGCAGGACGGCGCGCTGATCGGCCCGCGGGCCAGCCTGCGAGGCTGCGTCGTCGGCAAGCGCACCGACGTGCTGCGCGCGGCCCGGGTCGAGGAGGGCGCCGTCGTCGGCGACGAGTGCGTCATCGAGGAGGAGGCGTTCGTCTCCCATGACGTGATGGTCTACCCGTTCAAGACCATCGAGGCCGGCGCCGTCGTCAACACCAACGTCATCTGGGAGTCGCGCGGGCAGCGGTCCCTGTTCGGCTCCCGCGGCGTGTCCGGCGTCATGAACGTCGAGATCACCCCCGAGCTCGCCGTCCGGCTGGCCAGCGCGTACGCGACGACGCTGCCCAAGGGCTCGGTCGTCACCACCGTCCGCGACGGAACCCGCTCGGCCCGGGCCCTGAAGCGGGCCGCGATCAGCGCGCTGACCACGTCGGGCGTCAACGTGCGGGACCTCGAGTTGGCGCCGATGCCGATCGCCCGCTTCGACGTGCGCACCTCCGACGCCGCTGGCGGCATCGTCATCCGGTCCGCCTCGGCCGACCTCGAACGCATCGAGATCCTTTTCCTGGACGAGGAGGGCGGCGACCTCTCCCCGGCCGCCCAGCGCAAGATCGACCGGGTCTACAGCCGGCAGGAGTTCCGCCGGGCCTTCCCCGCCGAGATCGGCGACCTGCGCAACCCGGCCCGCACCGCCGACATCTACAGCCAGGACCTGCTCGACCGGGTGGACACGACCGGGGTGGCCGAGGCCGGCCTCAAGGTCGTCGTCGACACGGTCGGCGGCGCCGCCGCGCTCGTCCTGCCCATCCTGCTGGGCCGGCTCGGGGTCGACGTCCTGACCGTCAACGGTGGCATCGACGACACCCTGTCCGTGCCGGGCGCCCGGGCCCGCACGGCCGCGCTGGACCGGCTCGGTGCCCTGGTGGCCAGCTCCCGGGCCGCGTTCGGGGTCCGTTTCGACCACGCCGGCGAGCGCATCACGATCGTGGACGAGCGGGGCGAGCGCATCGACGACGAACGGGCGCTGCTGGTCTTCCTCGACCTGGTCGCGGCCGAGAACCGGGGCGCGGAGGCGGCCGTCCCCGTCACCACGACCCGGGTGGCCGAGCAGGTGACCCGCTTCCACGGGCTGACGACGGTGCGCACGACGCTGTCGGGCTCGGACCTCTCCCGGGTCGCGGCCCAGCCCGGGGTGGTGTTCGCGGCGGATGGCCGGGGCGGGTTCATCGTGCCCGAGTTCGCGCCGACAATCGACGCGCTGGCCGCCTTCGTCAAGCTCGTCGGGCTGGTCGCCCGGACCCGGCTCACGCTGTCCGCGATCGACGCCCGCATCCCCGAGGTCTCGATGCTGCGCCGCTCGGTGCCCACGCCCTGGTCGGCCAAGGGGACGGTGATGCGCCGGGTGGTGGAGGCCGTCGAGGGCCTGGAGGGCTACCGGGTGGACACGACCGACGGGGTCCGCCTGGTGACCCCGGACGGGTCGTCGCTGCTGGTCATGCCGGACCCGGCCGAGGCCGTCACGCACCTGTGGGCCGAGGCCGACGAGATCGGCAAGGCGGCCGCGCTGCTCGACCGGTGGAGCGACGTCGTCGAGCGGGAGACGACCGGGCCCTGACCGGCGCCCGGCCGGCGTCGGCCCGCCGGTCCTCCGCGCTGGTCGCCATCCGGAGACAATGGGCGGGTGCCGGCATCGCGCGGACCGTCCCCGACGCCGGGGAGCGAGGTAGAGGGCGAGGTGGGGGGCGAGCGCGCCCGGCCCGACCGGCCGGGGCCGCTGGCCCAGATCGCGGCCGACGCCGCCGAGCCCGGCTACCGGACGAGCCCTCGGATCGCGCCTCGCGCCAGCACCCGAGGCCTCGCGGCCGGGACGGCCGCCGCCGGCCGCGAGCGTCGCCGGAGGATCGCCGTGACCGCCGCCGCGGCCGTGGCCGGCCTGCTGGCCGCGCTTCTGGTCGTGCTGGGCCGGGGGGCCGCGGCGGATGCCCGCGTGGCCGAGGCGATCCTCGCGGCGGCCGCCGACGCGCGGTCGGCGGGCAACCGCGCCGCCGGCCCCGGCCCGGCGCCGGCCCCGGCCGGCGCCGGCGGATCGGCCGCCGCCGAGCCGGGCGGGGCCGATCCGCTGGCCGCGGCGGGCGGGCGGGCCGAGCACGGCCCCGGCCTGCGCGTCCTCGTCAGCGACCCGACCGCGCTGGGGCCGGGGCCCGGCGGTAGCGAGGGGTCGGCGGTCCGTGACCGGGACCTGGCCGAGATCGTCGACGTCCTCTTCGCTGCCGGGGCGGAGGCGATCGCCGTCGGCGGCGTCCGGCTGACCGCGACCAGCGCGATCCGGGCCGCCGGGCCCGCGATCCTGGTCGGCTTCCACGCCCTCACCTCGCCCTACACCATCGACGCGATCGGCCCCGGCCCGGCGATGAAGACTACGCTGTCCGCGTCGCCGGTCTGGGCCCGGCTGCTCGCCGACGGTGACGTGGGCGTGCGGGCCGGCGGCCAGCTCCGGGTGTCGCTGACGGTCCCGGCGGCGACGCTGACCCTCCCGGCGCTGGCCCGGAGGATTCCCTGAGTCTCAGCCGGAGGAGGGCCGTGGGCAGGCACCTGCTGACCGCGCTGGCCGGGCTGACCGCGCTGGCCGCCGGCGTCACCGCCGGCCTGCTGGCCCGTCCCGGGGTTCCCGGCTGGTTCGAGCCGTACCTGCCCGTCCTGGTGATCGCGGCCGTCGACGCCGTCGCCGGCGGCGCGCGGGCCGGGCTGGAGCGGACCTTCAGCGACCGGGTGTTCGTGGTGGCGTTCGCCGGGAACGCGGCCGTGGCGGCGCTGCTGGTGTTCGTCGGCGACGGGCTGGGTGTCGGCGGGGCGCTGACCACCGCGGTCGTGATCGTGTTCGGTATCCGGATCTTCACCAACGCGGCCGCGATCCGCCGGCTCGTGTTCAAGGCGTAGGCGGCGTGGCCACCGGAACCGAGCCCGTCCCGCCCGCCGAGCCCGGCGGGCCCGGGGAGCCCGCCGAGCCGGCCGAGCCCGGGGAGCCCGCCGAGCCGGGCGGCCGCCGCGCGGGCGGGGGCTGGACGGCGGCGGCGCTCGCCCTGCTGGCCGCCGCCGGGTTCGCGGCGCCGCTGGCCGTGCGGGCGGCCGGCGCGGGCCCGGGCGGCGCCACCCAGGCCGAGATCGCCCGCTCGATCGACGCCCTCGACGCCCGGGGAGACCGGCCGCGGGCCGAGATCGCCCGCCGGGATGACGCCGGCCCGAGCCCGTCGGCGCCGGGCGGCGCGGCGAGCGCGGCCAGCCCGGACGCCGGGCGCCGAGCCGACGCGCTGGGCGTGCTGGCCGGCACGGTCCCCGCCCGCGGCCCGGGGATCATCGTGACGATCTCCGACCCGGCCGCGGTCCTCGGCGCCGAGGTCATGGTCGACGTGATCCAGGAGCTGCGTGACGCCGGAGCCGAGGCGATCGAGCTGTCCGGGGTACGGCTGGTCGCCTCGTCCTACGTGGTGGCCGCGCTCGGCGGCGGGCTGACCGTCGACGGTACCCGGGTGCGGGCGCCCTACCGGCTGCTGGTGATCGGCGATCCGGCCACGCTGGCGCCCGCGATGCGTATCCCGGGCGGTGTCGTCGACGCGGTCGCGGCGGCGGGCGCGAGCGCCGGCGTCGAGGTCAGCGCGCGTGTCGACATACGCGCTTTGCGGTCGCTTCCGCGGCACCGATACGCTCAGCCCGCCGGCTGAGCCGCCCAGCCACCCCAGGCGCCCGAGCCAGCGCGGGGCGCGCCGCCGGTCGCCCGCCCGCGCGCGCCCGCGCCGAACCCGTGAGGAGACCGCCGGTGTACCCGGACGACCTGAAGTACACCAGGGAACATGAGTGGGTCCGCATCGACGGCTCCACCGTCCGGATCGGGATCACGGCCTACGCCCAGGAGGCGCTGGGCGACATCGTGTTCGTGCAGCTGCCCGAGGTCGGCGAGCGGGTCAGCGCGGGCCAGCCGTTCGGCGAGGTGGAGTCGACCAAGAGCGTCTCCGACGTCTACGCGCCGGTCTCGGGCAGTGTCACCGCCCGCAACGAGGTGGTCGACACCACTCCGGAGCTTGTCAACACCGATCCCTACGGGGACGGCTGGCTGCTGGAGATCGACGCCGACGCCGACGCCGACGCGCCGGAGCTGCTCGACGCGGCGGCCTACCGGGAGTACGTCGAGTCCGCTCACTGACCGCGCGCCCCGGGCAACGCCCTCCGCGCCCGCGCCGGCTCGGTACCCGACCAGAACTGAAAAGGATACGCCAGAACATGGCAGAATGTGCCAGAACAATGAAGCTAATCCAACGCTGAGCACGAGCCGGCGCGCGACCGGTTCCGCCGGGCCCGGTCCGGCGGCGCCACTCTCCGGTGTCCGCGCCGTCGCGGGCTGGTGTGTCGGGGGAGTGTCGCGCCCTTTTCCCCGCGGTGGGTTGGATGGACTAGCCTGCGATGTGCGGCCGCGAGCCGACACCCGTGGGGGATGGGGGTCGACGAGCGGTGCCCGCGAGATCTCGCCGTCGCCTTCTCCGGCGCCGTGGGGGCGGCGCGGGAGACGACAGACGTTCCGCTGTCCCGACCGGGACGGCCCGATCGGCCGGCACGCCCGCGGTGACCCGGCAGGAAGCAGACGCGACCGTGTTCTGCACGAGGTGCGGACAGCAGAACCCGCCCGACGCGCTCTACTGCGCCCGTTGCGGGAGTCCTCTGGTGCGCCCGGGTGACCCGGTCGCGGCGGAGCGCCAGGCTGACCCGCAGACCTCGACGCTGAATCTGGCCGCGGCGCTGCAGGGCATCGAGGGCGACCACGTCGATGACTCCACCGAGCGCGACGCGGTCGCCGCCGTCGAGGCGCTGCCGCCCGGCTCGGCGCTGCTGGTGGTGAAGCGGGGCCCGAACGCGGGCAGCCGCTTCCTGCTGGACTCGGAGCTGACCACGGCCGGCCGGCATCCCGACAGCGACATCTTCCTCGACGACGTCACCGTCTCCCGCCGGCACGCGGAGTTCCACCGCTCGCCGTACAGTATTAGCTTCACCGTGCGTGACGTGGGCAGCCTTAACGGGACCTACCTCAACCGGGAGCGTATCGACTCGGCCGAGCTCTCCAGCGGCGACGAGGTCCAGATCGGCAAGTTCCGGCTGGTGTTCCTGACCAGCTCGCTGGAGCCGGCCGGGGGCGGGGGACCCCTGTGAGCGTGAGGAGCGAGCAAGCGGAGGTGGGCCGCGAGGAACGAGTGGCCCGCCGGAGTGCGCGAGCGACGGAGCGAGCCGGTGGGCCGGTGAGAAGCCCTGGGAGGGAACCGGCATGACGGGCGGCTACGCCGCGCGCCGTGAGGCGCTTGACGGCTGGCCGGCCTCGCGCCCGTCGCACGACCAGCCGCCCGCGCGCCGCCCGGAGCGGCCGGTCCGCACCGGAGCCGGGGAGCGGGCCGGCGAGAAGGGCCTGACGATCGGTGAGGTCCTCGACAGCGTCCGGGAGGAGTTCCCGGACGTCAGCCTGTCGAAGATCCGCTATCTGGAGGCGGAGGGCCTGCTCCAGCCGGCTCGCACCCCGTCGAACTACCGGCACTACTCGGCGGCCGACGTCGACCGGCTGCGTTACATTCTCGGTGCGCAGCGTGACCGCCATCTTCCGCTGAAGGTGATCCGCGCCGAGCTGGAGTCGCTCGACCGCGGCGAGGGCGTGGCGCGGCGTCTCGGCCCGCGCCGGCTGGAGCCCAGCCCGCCCACCGACCTCGAGGCGTTGATCGGCTCGGACGGCCGGATGCGGCTGTCGCGCCGCGAGCTGCTGGCCATGGCCGAGATCACCGAGGCCGAGCTGGTCGAGCTGGAGGAGTGCGGCCTGCTGGCCGGCCGGGCCGGGGCCGCCTACTTCGACGGCGACGCGCTCGTCGTGGCCCGGCTGTTCGCGCGGATGCGGGCCTACGGGGTCCAGGCGCGCCACCTGCGCCCGGCCAAGGCCGCCGCCGACCGGGAGGCCGGCCTCATCGAGCAGGTGACCGCGCCGTTGCGCCATCAGCGGACAACGCCCGGCGCGGCGCGGGCCACCGACACCGCCGAGGAGCTGGCCGGGCTGACCGTCCGGCTGCACGCCGCCCTGCTGCGAGCGCGCCTGCGGCGCGACGCGGCGGGCTGACGAGCAGCAGAATAGGTGGACGGCCGGCAACCTGGCGGTGCCCACCGACGGAAACGGAACGGGCCAGTAACGACGGGGCACGCTGACGGCGGCGGCAACCCGGAGATACTGTCTGGCGGGGGTCCGCGGTCGCGGCCGGGAACTCTCCGCCGTGCCACACCCGCGCGAGGAGGTAGATCGGTGCATCGGCTGGACATCGTCGGGGTGCGGGTAGAGCTTCCGTCGAAGCAGCCGATCGTGCTGTTGAAGGAGGTCGGCGGTGAGCGCTACCTCCCGATCTGGATCGGCGCGGTGGAGGCCACCGCCATCGCCTTCGCCCAGGAGGGGATCACCACCGCGCGCCCGATGACCCACGACCTGATGCGGGACGTGCTGCGGGCGCTGCGGACCGAGCTGACCCGGGTCACGATCACCGACCTGCAGGACGGGGTCTTCTTCGCGACGCTGGTGTTCGGCAACGGTGTCGAGGTCTCCGCCCGCCCGTCGGACGCGATCGCCCTGGCCATGCGGATGGGGGCCCCCGTCTACGGCGAGGAGGCCGTGCTGGCCGAGGCCGGCATCACCGTACCGGAGGAGCAGGAGCAGGAGCGGGAGTCCGAGCTGGAGAAGTTCCGCGAGTTCCTGGACACGATCTCACCGGAGGACTTCAACACACCGGGCTCATGATCCGCCCCGAATGTGCCGGTTTCCGCGCGCGGGCGGTGGTCCCGAATACCCCGAACGGGGGGTTCGCCATGATCCCGCCAGCCGGATCGCCGGACAAGTTGCGCCGTCATTGTCCGTAATATCCCCACTGATGGCGGACACGCCGTTCGTGATCGTTGATGGCGGGCCGAATCGTCTCTACCGTCAAGTGGTGTGCGGCCCCGACGGTGGCCGGCGATCGGCGACCGGTGGGGGCCGGCAGCGGGTCGGAATGTCGACAGCGACGAGCGGACGACGATGATCGAGCAAGGCCAGCTCTTTCCAGACCAGCTTCCCCAGCCTCCGGGCGAGGACGTCGGGTACCGGGGGCCGACGGCTTGCTCGGCGGCCGGCATCACCTACCGGCAGCTGGACTACTGGGCCCGAACCGGCCTGGTCGTCCCGAGCGTGCGCGGCGCCACCGGGTCGGGCAGCCAGCGCCTGTACTCCTTCCGCGACATCCTGGTCCTGCGTGTGGTCCGCAAGCTGCTGGAGGCCGGGGTGTCGCTGCAGAACATCCGGGCCGCCGTGTCATGCCTGCGCAGCCGGGGCATCGAGGACCTGGCCCGGGTGACGCTGATCAGTGACGGTTCGAGCGTCTACCAGTGCACCTCGAACGACGAGGTGATCGATCTGGTCAGCGGCGGCCAGGGTGTGTTCGCGATCGCGGTGGGCCGCACCGTCGAGGACATGCGCGGCCAGCTGGCGGCCATGCCGGCCGAGCGGATCGGCGACCCGCCGGCCAGCCACCCGGGCGACGAGCTGGCCACCCGGCGCCGGCGCCGCAGCACGGCCTGACCAGCCGTCCCCGCCCCGTCCGCCCCGACGCCCGTCGTCACCCGCCCGGACGATTGTCATAATTGACGGGTGACCGATCAGCCCGCGATCCTCGCCGAGGACATCCGCAAGCGGTACGGCCGCACCCAGGCACTCGCCGGACTCGACCTGACGGTGGCGCACGGCACGGTCCACGCCGTCCTCGGGCCCAACGGGGCCGGCAAGACGACGGCCGTGCGCATCCTGACCACCCTGCTGCGGGCCGACAGCGGCCGGGCCGAGGTCCTCGGCCTCGACGTCGCCCGCAAGGCGGACGAACTACGCTCCCGGATCGGCCTGACCGGGCAGAACGCCGCCGTCGACGAGCGGCTGACCGGCCTGGAGAACCTGGAGATGTTCGGCCGGCTCTACCGGCTGCCGGTCAAGGCCGCCCGGGCCCGGGCCGCGGACCTGCTGGCCCGTTTCGAGCTGACCGAGGCGGCCTCCCGCCAGGTCAACACCTACTCCGGCGGCATGCGGCGCCGCCTCGACCTGGCCGCGAGCCTCGTCATCGCCCCGCCGATGCTCTTCCTGGACGAGCCGACCACCGGCCTGGACCCCCGCAGCCGCCAGGGGATGTGGGATGTGATCGGCGACCTCGTCCGGGGCGGGACGACCGTCCTGCTCACCACCCAGTACCTGGAGGAGGCCGACCGGCTGGCCAGCCGGATCTCGGTGGTCGACGGCGGCCGGGTGGTCGCCGAGGGCAGCCCGGACGAGCTGAAGGCCCGCCTCGGCGGCGGCCACCTGGAGCTGGTCGTGCGACCGGGGGAGGACCTGGCGGTGGCGGCCGGGCTGCTGGGGCGCTTCGCCGCCGGCGAGGTCACCGTCGACGCCGCGGCGCGGATGGCCAGCGCGCCCACCCGCGACGGGGTCGGGATCCTGCCCGACCTGATCCGCGCGCTCGACGACGCCGGGGTGGGCCTGGCCGACCTGGCGCTGCGCCGGCCGACCCTGGACGACGTGTTCCTGACCCTCACCGGCCACCGGCCCGACGGCGGTTCGGCCGACGGCGGTTCGGCCGGCGGCGCGGCGGGTGACGGCGGTTCGGGTGACGACAGCGGTTCGGGTGACGACAGCGCCGCCACGGTGGCGGCGTCCGTCGCGGCGGAGAAAGGCGGTTCCCGATGAGCCAGGCGAGCCCGGCCAGCCCGCCGACGCCGGCGGTCCCGGCGGCGGCTCCCGCCGCGCCGCCCGCCGCCGACGCGCTGAGCTGGACCCCGCCGGTCGCGGCCCACAGCCGAGTCGTCTGGACGCTCCTCGACACCTGGGTGGTCTGCCGGCGCAACCTGATCCACACGGTGCGGATCCCCGAGCTGCTGATCTTCTCCACGATCCAGCCGGTGATGTTCGTCCTGCTGTTCGTCTACGTCTTCGGCGGCGCGATCAACGTCGGCCCGGGCCTGTCCTACACCGACTTCCTGATGCCGGGGATCTTCGTCCAGACGATCGTGTTCGGGGCCATGACCACCGGCATCGGGCTGGCCGAGGACCGCCAACGCGGCCTGATCGACCGGTTCCGCTCGCTGCCGATGGCGCGCGGCGCGCTGCTGGGCGGGCGGACGCTGGCCGACATCGTCCGCAACACCCTCATCGTGCTGATCATGCTGGCGGTGGGCCTGGCGGTCGGCTTCCGCTTCGGGGACACGACGGTCCTCGCGGTGATCGCCGGCTTCCTGGTGATGCTGCTGTTCGCCTACGCCTTCTCGTGGATCTCGGCCACGATCGGCATGGCGGTCTCCTCGGCCGAGGCGGCCCAGTCGGGCGGGTTCATCTGGGTTTTCCCGCTCACGTTCGCCAGCTCCGCGTTCGTCCCCGTCCAGACGATGCCCGGCTGGCTCCAGTCGGTGGCCCGCCACCAGCCGGTGACCGTCACCGTGGACGCGGTCCGCTCGCTGTTCCTGGGCGGCCCGGTGACCTCCAGCCTGCTGCAGTCGCTGGCCTGGTGCGCCGGGATCCTGCTCGTGTTCGTGCCGCTGTCGGTCCGCACCTACCGCCGCGTGACCAGCTGAACATGACCGGCTGAACATGACCGGCTGAACATGACCGGCTGAACAGGGCCCGGCTGGCCGACGGGCTCAGGTCCGGCCCCGGAAAACACGCCCGACCGCTCCCACCCTCCCCCCGGCCGACTCCGGTAGCGTCAGAATGGCGTAAGTCACCGCGGTCACGGGAAAACGCCCACACGCGCGGGCTATTCGTGGACAGTCAGGTGATGGAGGTCGTGGTGTCGGGTTCACGCCGGGCGAGGGCTCTGGTCGCCGGCATCGGCGAGTCCCTGTCGGCGGCACTGGACCTGGCCGACTCCCTCGACGCGGCGGCCGACGCGCTCGACGCCGCCGGCGGCGGCACCGAGGCCGGCGGCGACTGGTGGGCCTCGGCGCGGCGCCCGGTGGCCGGCGCCGACCCGCGCTCAACCGAGCTCGCCCACGCGCTCGCCGTCGCCGAGGCCGGCGCGCCCGGCCTGGCCGGTGCCCCGTGGTCGGCGCCGAGCTGGCTCGCGGCCACCGCCGCCGGCCGCCCGCCCGAGGCCGTGGCCCGGTTCCGGCCCTCGCTGTGGCGGGTCGGCGACGTGATCGTGCCGCCGCTGGATCCCGGCGGCGGGGCCGCGCGCGTCCCCCTGGCGGTGCCGCTGCTCGACGCGGGCAACCTGCTGATCGACGTCGGGCGGGGCGCTCGGGCCGCCGGCGCCGCCGTGATCCGCTCCCTGGTGACCCGGATCCTCGCCACCGCGCCCCCGGGCGAGGTGCGCCTGACCGTCTTCGACCCGGTTGAGCTCGGCGCCGGCCTCGCCGGCTATGCCCCGTTACGGGTGGCCGGGGTGGCCGGGCCCACGCTGACCACCCGCACCGCCCTGGAAGCGGCGCTGAGCGACCTGTCAGCCGAGGTCGGACGGATCACCGTCGACCGCCTCGGCGGCCAGTTCGCGAACCTGCGGGAGCGGGTCGACTCCGGCCTGCCCCGGTCCGAACCGTGGCGGCTGCTGGTCCTGCTCGGCTGGCCGAACGTGACCGACGAGGCCGCCCGCGCCCTGCGGTCCCTGGCCGAGCAGGGCCCGGCCTGCGGCGTCCACATCATGGCCATGGTCGAGCGGCCCGACGCCGCCACCGCCCCGCCCGGCCGCCCGGCGCCGCCGACGGCCAGCCTGCTGTCCGACGCGGTCGTGCTCAGCCTGGACGACGAGGGCGGCGCGCGCGGCCCGGCGCACGCCCCGGGCGCCGCCGTGCCGGCCCGGCCCGACCGGCCGCCGCGCTGGCGCTGCTCGCTGTCGGGCCCGCTGCCCTGCGTCCTCGACGAGCCGCCCCCGAGCGACCTGGTCGCCTCGATCGCCCGGGAGGTGGCCGCCGCCGCCGCGCTGGCCGCCGCCCGCCCGCCCGACGCCCGCGACCTGCTGCCCGAGCGGCTGTGGAGCCACGACAGCGCGGGCGGGCTGGCCGTCCCGGTGGCCGCCGGCGACGAGGGGCCGGTGAGCCTGAGCTTCGACGACGACACCGTCCACGCGCTGGTCGGCGGGCAGGCCGGGGCGGGCAAGTCGACGCTGCTGCTCGACGTCATCTACGGGCTGGCCGCCCGCTACGGCCCCGACCAGCTGCGCTTCCACCTCCTCGACTTCAAGGAGGGCCTGGAGTTCGCCCAGTTCGCCCCCCGGCCGGGCGAGGAGTTCTTCCTCCCGCACGCCGACACCATCGGGATGGACAGCGACCGGGAGTTCGGGGTGGCCGTGCTGCGCCACGTCCGGGCCCAGATGGCCCGGCGGGCCGTCACGATGCGCGCGGTCGGCGCCCGCGACCTGCGCGGCCTGCGGATGGCCGACCGGGCCTCGGCCTGGCCCCGCATCATGGTCGTCATCGACGAGTTCCAGGTCATGCTCACCCCGCTGGACGCCGTGTCGCGAGAGGCGGTCGGCCACCTGGAGGCGCTGGCCCGCCAGGGCCGGGCCTACGGGATCCACCTGCTGCTGGCCAGCCAGACCCTCTCCGGCATCGACGCGCTCGACGCCACCGCCGGCAAACGCGGGTCGATCTTCGGCCAGTTCGCGCTGCGGATCGCCCTGCGTACGTCGATCTCGGAGTCGCGGGTGCTGCTGTCGGTGTCCAACGACGCCGCCGGCGCGCTCGGCGGCGTCGGCGAGGCGATCATCAACCGGCGCAACGGCCACCCGGCCGGCAACGAACGGGTCCGCGTCGCCTACCCCGACCAGGCGATGCTGGCCGGCCTGCGCGCGGGCTTGGCTCAGGCGGCCGCCCGCGCGCCGTGGCCACCACGCCCGCCCCGTGTCTTCGTCGGCCACGCCCCGGCCTACCTGGAGGCCAACCCGGTGTTCGCCGCGCTCGCCGGCGCCCCGGCCCCGCTCCTGGACACCGGTCATCACGACCCTGAGCTTCATCACGACCCTGTGCTCGGCGACCCGGCGCTCACCCCGGTCGGAGCCGGGGCCGCCGCTCCCGACCAGGTCGGTGCGGCCGGGACTGCGCCGCTGGCGCTGGTCGGCGTCCCCCTCGACCTCGCCCCGGCGGCGGTCGGTGTCCGCCTGTCCGCGCTGCCCGGTCGCAACCTGGCCGTTCTCGGGCCCCGGCGGCGGGAGGCCGTCGGGGTGCTGCAGGCCGCGGTGACCAGCGTCGCCGCCCAGCTCCCGCCGGGCGGGCTGGCCGTCCGCCTGGTCGCGGGCACCACGGCCGAGACGGGCGCGGCCGCGACCCTGGCCGACTGGGTCCGGGCGCGGGGCCAGCGGGCCGAGGTCGTCGCGGCCGGTGGCCTGCGGGAGCTGCTGGGCGCGGCCGGTGACCGGGTGCGCCAGGCCGAGCGGGACGCCATCGACGGCGCCCGTCCCGGCGTGACCCAGCTGATCGTGCTGCTGGCCGCCGACGCGGTCCGGGCCGGGCTGGAGGCCAAGGACCCGATGACCCGCCGCTCGGGTCTGGACGAGCTGCGCTTCCTGGTCCGGCGCGGACCGTCGGTGCGCACCCACGTGATCGGCTGGTGGCGGGGCCCGAGCCGGCTGCTGGAGGACCTCGGCCCGGCGCACCGGGACGACATCGGCGCCTGGGTGGCCGTCGGCGTCGCCGGCGGCGAGTTGTTCAGCCTGGCCGGGCACCGGACGGTCACCGGGACGACCGGCGCGAACCGGGCGATCCTGTTCGACCGGCACGATGCCCCCGAGCCGCGCACGGTCATCCCCTTCGCCCCGCTGGGCCTGCTCACCGGCCCCGGACCGGGTGGGGGCGCCGCCGCGGCGGCCACCGACCATGACGGCCAGGGCTATGGCGCCACGAACTACGGCGCCACGAACTACGGCGGGACGGCGGGCGGCGCCCCGGGTTACGGGCCAACGGGGAACGGCGGAGCCTCTTTCAACGGAGCGATGCGATGAACCTGCCCGCCATCCGGCCCGAACCGCCGACCCCGGGCCGGCGCCCCGACCTCCTCGACCCGGCCGATCCGGTCGCGGCCGTGAGCGCCGACCCGGAACACGACCATCCGCGGCTGGCCGCCGCGCGGTTCCACGGCCTGCTGGCCGGCGTCGAGGGGGAACGGGACCGGCTGCGGGCCGAGCGCTCAGCCAGCGACGAACTGGGCGCCGAGGCCGCGCGCCGGCATCGGGAGACCGCGGCGGCGATCCGGGACCGGGTCGAGGAGGTCTGGGACTCCCTGTCCGAGCCGCTGGCCGTGTTCGGGATCACCGAGCTGGACGACATCCGGGTCGAGGCCCCGGCGGCGGACGCGCCGGTGCCGGGCCGGGCGCGGGGGAGGACACCGGGGAAGGCGCCGGGCGGCCCTGGCCGGCCGGCCGCGGTGAGCATGGACAAGACGGCCCCGGCCGGCGGGGGCATCGCGGCCCCGCGGGGCCGCGCCGAGCTGGTCACGGTGGCCCAGCGGGCCCACGACCACTGCATGGTCGCGATGAGCCGGTCGGCGGAGCTGCGGGCCGAGCTGAAACCAGCGGCCGACGCCTCCGCCGCCCTGGTGACCGGCGTCGGCGTGCTGGCGGGGGCCGGCCTGGCGCTGGTGCTGCGGGTGTATGCGCACCTGGCCGGCCTGCCGGCCATCGCCGTCGGGGTCACGCTGGCCGCCTGCCTGGTCGGCGCGGCGTCCGGGGGAGCCCGCGCGGTCGGCCGCGCGGCGCTGTTCGGCGGCGCGGCCGCCGCCGTCGTGGTCCTGATGACGGCCCGGGTGACGAAGGCGGACCCGCCGTCGATCATCCTGTCGGTATTGTTGATCTTAACCGCGGCGCGGTTCGGGCTCGGCATCGGTCGGCGCAAGCCCGAGCCGGCCCCGGCGCCGGCGGCGCGCGGCCGGAACAAGCGCCGGCGCTGAGGAGGACCCTGGCGCGGGCCGGGTGCGGGCCGGGTGCGGGCCGCGCCCGAGGCGACCCGCGACGATCAGGAAGGTGGTCTGGCGTGACCAGCACGGTCGCCGATGTCAAGGAACAGCTGAGCGAGGCGTTCAAGCGCATCGAGGAGGTCACCGGCCTCATGGGCGGTGTCCTCGGGATGGTCGAGGAGGCCCAGGCGATGGTCCTGGCGGCCACGGACGGCAGCGTCCACCGGGCCGTCGAACAACTGACCGGGTCGCTCATCGAGGCCCGGGAGCGCATGCAGGAGTCCCTCGGCTCGATCGGCGCGGCCGTCCGCGAGGCCCAGGACTACAGCGACAGCCTCTGACGGGCCGAAGGGCGCGCTGCTCTGGTTGCCGAGCCTGGCCCGCCGGGGCCGGGTGGCCTTGGCATGACCGGAGTCATGCCCGGCGAGTTGGGAGCGGCGGGTTACGGGTGGGTAGGACCGGTGTGTGGCCGGTCCGGTGGCGTCAGCGTGGCGGGCGTCAGGACGGCGTGGGGTGGGCTCGCGCCGGCGACCGCCCGTGCCCGGTCCGGGGGAGCGGGCCGGGGTAGCTGGCGGGCCGTCGCCGCCCGGCTCCCGACCGGTGGTGGGGCCGACGTGGGCCGAGAGTGGAAATCGTGCATCCGTTAGCCGCCGTTACTAAAGTCGAAATTGCCCAAGCGTGGTGGGCGCGGGTCGCGGATCATTCGACGGGGCGGGGGCAATGCCGCCCGGCCGGACGCGGCCGGCACCCCACGCGCGGCGTGAGTAGGCGAAGCCAGACAGATGGCGGTGACGTACAAGGCGAGGCCGTCATGCGCGACAAGGAGGCCGCTGCACCGTGTCGGTACCCAACCTGCTCGACCTGCCGCTTGTCCTGCTATCCAATCGGGGCCCGGTCAGCTTCGACCGCGACGCCACCGGCCGCACGGTGAATCGCGGCTCGGGGGGCCTGGTGTCCGCCCTGTCCGGCCTGGCCGAGCACCTCGACGACGCCGTGTGGGTGTGCGGCGCGGCCAGCGCCGAGGACGTCGTCGTCGCCTCCGAGGTCGACGGCAGCATCCTGGTCCAGACCTCGCCGTTTCCGCACCTCGTGGAGGGTGAGCCCGACGGCCCGGCGATCCGGGTCCGGATGGTTGTGACCGACCCGGCGGCCTACGCCGACTTTTACAGCGTCTGGTCCAACCCGATCCTCTGGTTCATCCAGCACGGGCTTTACGGGCGCTCCCTGGCCCCGGTACTCACCCAGGCCGAGCACGACGCGTTCGAGAACGGTTATGCCGCCGTTAACCGGGCGTACGCGGATGCCGTCGCCGAGGAGGTGCACGCCCGGGGCGGGAAAGCGCTGGTCCTCCTTCAGGACTACCATTTCTACCTTGTTGCCGAACGTGTCCGCGAGCTGTGCCCCGATGTCGTGCTCACCCATTTCGTTCACATTCCCTGGCCGGGGCCGGACGAGTGGCGTATTCTCCCGGCCGACATTCGTGAACGGCTGCTGCGCGGCCTGCTCGGCAGCGACGTCGTCGGCTTCCACACCCGCCGCTACGCCCGCCACTTCGTGCTCTGCGCCCAGGAGCTGCTCGGCCTACCGGTCAACCTGGACGAACTGACCGTCACGGTCGGTGATCGTACGGTCCGCGCCCGGTACTACCCGATCTCGGTCGACCCGGCCGCGCTCGACGCGACCCTGGCCAGTGACGAGGTCTCGGCCCACGTGGCGATGCTGCGCTACATGTTCCTCGACGGCGATCGCCAGCTCATCCTGCGGGTGGACCGCACCGACCCGTCGAAGAACGTCGTGCGCGGCTTCCTGGCCTTCGGCACCCTCCTCGACCAGCATCCCGAGCTGGTCGGCAAGGTCAGCTTCCTGGCCCTGCTCCAGCCCTCCCGGACCGACGTCCCCGAGTACGCCGACTACATCGCGCTGATCGGCGCGGTCGTCGCCGAGATCAACGCCCGGCACACCAAGGACGGCCGCCAGCCGATCGACCTGCGGATGGCTGAGGACTTCCAGCTCGCGGTGGCCGCCTACTCGATCTGCGATGTCCTGCTGGTCAACGCCCTGGCCGACGGTATGAACCTGGTCACCAAGGAGGTGGCGATCGTCAACCGGCGGGGCGGGGTGCTGGCGCTGTCGGAGACGGCCGGAGCGCACGAGGAGCTGGGGGAGTTCGCGGTCACCCTGCATCCCTTCGACGTCCAGCAGATGGCCGACGCGCTGTACCGGGCGCTGACGATGCCGATGGACGAGCGGCACCGGCGCCTGGCCGGCGCGGCCGAGCAGGTCCGCACCTACAACATCGGCCGCTGGCTCAACGAACAACTGGACGATTTGCGGCGCCTTGCTGGTTTCGCCTGACCGTGTCGATGATCTGGGGCACCGGGCCGACGACCAGCAGGTCGTCGCCCGGTGCCAGCCGGGTGTGGCGGGTCGGGCGGAAGTTCGCCCTCCGCGCCTCGGTCGAACCGGCCGCCCCGGTCGCCCCCGTCCCCGCCGGCGTTGACGGCGGCGCCGGGGTCGGCGCGGTGACCGCGGTGACGGCCAGGACCCGGACGCCGGTCGAGAGCTCATGCAGGGTGGGCCCGTCCAGGCCGCCGCCGGGCCACACGGTCATCCGCGCGACCAGGAACGGGCTCCGCTCCACGTAGAAGGCGCTGATCACCTCGAAGCCGAGGGCCTCGCCGACGAAGTGCGGGGTGGCCAGGGCGGAGGCCGAGCGGGCCGAGTGGATGGCGAAGCGCCGCTCGACCTCGTCGGCCAGCGCCACGTCGTAGATCCGCAGCACGACCCGCAGGTCGGTGTCACCCGCGGGATGGCGCGGCGGGCGGTTGTGATATCCCCGGCCGCCGGCCTGGCGGGCCAGCGCCCGTTCGGTCCGCAGTTGCCGGATCTCCTTGTGGGCCTCACGGGCCGACAGGACGGTCTCCAGGTTGGCCACGCCGTCGCTGGTCAGCGCGGCCAGCGTGCTGGCCCGTTCCAGGCCGGCCTCCAGCAGGGTGGACCGCACGGTCGCGTCGCCGATGATGACCGGCACGCCGCGCTCGCGGGCGACCGGCAGGAACCGGTTGTTCTCGTCCCGCTCGATGACGACGACGTTGCGGCCGGCCGAGAGCAGCCCCTCCATCGTCGCGACCCCGATCGCGCCGAGCCCGCACAGCACGACGTGGTCGCGCACGGCGGTGGCCCGGCCTCGCCCCAGCGCCCGCTCCAGGCGGCGGCTGATGATGACGTTGGTGATGAACGCGTACACGACCGCGATCGACAGCGCGCCCAGCAGCATGAGCGCGATCCCGAACGCCTGCAGCCAGTGGGTGGCCGAGCCGAAGTTGAAGTCGCCGTAGCCGACCGTCGCCATCGTCGCGACGGTGAGATAGAGGGCGTCGAGGACTGAGAAGGACGCGGGGGCGTCGGCGTCGTTCGCCCGGTAGGCCAGGGTGAGCACGGTCGTGCTGACGACCATGATCGCAACGACGGCCAGCAGGGCCAGCCGGAACGGCCGGTCGAGCTCGCCGCGCACCGTGCCCAGCAGCTCGCGGGCCCAGGCACCGCGCCGGTGGCGGAGCTGGGCGGGCTCGCCCCCGTGGGCCGACAGGGACGCGAGCAGCTCGGCGTCGGCCCGGCCGGCGACGCGCAGGCCGTGCGCGGCGAAGTCCGACAGGCGGGCCAGCAGCGCGAGCTGGTCACCGGGAGAGATCGGCGTGTCGCGCGGCGGGCACAGCTCGGCCAGGCGCTGACCGGGCCGCCGCAGCGCGACCGGGGTCAGATCGCCGTAGACCGCGCGGAACGGCCCGGAGACGGTGACGGTGACGTCGACCACGGCGAACGTGTCCGGCCGCCCGCTCTCACCGGCCCCGTTCTCGTCGGTCCCGTTCTCGTCGGTCCCGTTCTCGTCGGTCCCGTTCTCGTCGGTCCCGTTCTCGTCGGTCCCGTTCTCGTCGGTCCCGTTCTCCTCGGCCCCGGGCGGGCCCGCGCCGTGCGTTCCGCCCGCCCCGGTGCCCGCGGCCGGCCCGCCGGGCTCGTCCTCGCCCCGTCGCCCGCCACTCCCTCGCCCGCCACCCCGTCGCCCGCCAATCCGTCGGTCGCCACCGGGCATCGCGAAGGCGTGCAGGACATCGGAGCGGATGCAGGCCTCGACGAAGCTGGGCCCGGCCGCGGCGGCCAGGTTGATGACCCGGACCGTTGGGACGGCGGCGACAAGCTGGTCACCGAGCTGGGGGTTGGTGAAGCGGGCGACCAGGCGCAGGTCGGGGGCCAGCTCCGCCGCCACCAGCACCGTCTCCAGGTTGCGCAGGTCGACGTCGTGGCAGGCGATGAGGGCGAGCGCGCCCTCGATGCCGGCCTCGTGCAGGGCCTCGGCCGAGTTCGACGGCTCGCGGATCACCTCGACACCCCAGCGCAGCAGTCGCCGGCCGGTGGCGCCGCGCTCGGCGTCGTCGACCGCGACCGCCGCGACCCCGGCCGCGGTGAGCTGCTCGACGACCCGGAACCCGAGGCTGTTCAGCCCGCACACGATCACATGTCCCGACCGCCCCGTCACCCGGCTCCTCCTCCACCCGCCCCGCCCGGTCCACCGGCTGGCGTCCGGGCCCCGGGCCCCTGAGTGTGGACCAGCCGCCCGGTAGTCTTGGCGTCGACGGCGTTACGGTCGCCGGCCTGTCCGGCCGGCTGTCCGCGCCCGGCCCCGGCGGGCCGGGGCCGCCGGCCGAGCGTCCCAGCGGCTCACCCGCCGGGCGGGGATCAGACGACTACGAGGAGTGGATGTGGCGAGTGCAGCCGGTCACCATCACGGGAGCCCCGGCGCGTGGCTCGCGGTGTTCCTGATCATCGCGGGGTTCACTGTCGGTGTCTTCGCGCTGATCTTCGCATCAGTGCCGCTGTGGATCGTCACCGGCGTGGCGGTCGTGCTCGGCGGTGTCGTGGCGCTGGCCTCCGGCATCATGGACCAGGCCTACTGATCGTTCCTGTTGGTCTGTGGGCGGCCGCGCCAGCCGCGTCCGGCGGCGAGGAGATGTGACGAGATCTCAGGCGCGGCTGTCGCTGAGCAGGCCCGGGGTGACGAAGGTGACCAGGGTCGTCGTGTGGGCGCCGAGCTCGACCCAGCGCCCGACGGTGAGCTCTTCGACGGCGAGGGCGGCCGTGGGGAACGACGGCAGCGCGGCGCGCTCGCCGTTGTGCAGGAGGCCGGCGGCCAGTTCGTGGAGGCCGGGGTTGTGGCCGACGAGCAGAATGCTGGGTACTCCGTCGTCGACCTCCCGTAGCCGCTCGAGCAGCGCGTTGGCGCTGGCCAGGTAGAGGCGGTCCTCGGTCACGACCGGAACCGTGGCCGGCAACGCGGGCGCGATGGCCTCGACCGTCTGGCGGGCGCGGCGGGCTGAGGAGCACAGGACCAGGTCCGGCGCGATGGCCTGGCCGCGGATGAACTCGCCGATCAGGGCGGCGCCGGCCAGTCCGTTCTCGGAGAGGGCACGCTCGGCGTCACCGCCGGGGGCGCAGGGTTGGGCCTTGGCGTGGCGGAGCAGGTGGAGCCGTCGGGGCTCGGTCACCGGACGGCCTCCCGCGGCGCGACGAAGGATGGCCCGGGACGGGTCCGGGCGGTCACCGGTTCGTACCCGGCCGCGGTGGGTGGCGTCAATAGCGCGCTGGCGAGCGCGACGGCGCGGGTGCTGACCCGGGCGCGGGCGCGCGGTGTTTCCCACCCGCCCGCGGCCGGGGTCCTCCGAGCTCCCTCAGCCGGGAATGGTCGACAGCAGCAGGCGGTCGGCGAACAGCAGCGCCTCGTCAGGGGAGAGCCGGCCGCGGGGGACGACCGAGTTGCGCTCGTCGGAGGTCAGGCCGCCCCACACGCCGTGCTCCTCCTGCCGGAACAGCGCGGTGGCCAGACAGGCACGTCGGACGGCACAGCCACCGCAGATCTTCCGGGCTCGGGTCTCAGCGGCGGCGCGGGCTTTGGTGTTGCGGCCGTCCGGGGGAAAGAACGCGTCGGGGTCGCCGTCGCGGCAGGCGGCGTCCTGCCGCCAGTAGGCCGGCCAGCCCGCCCCGTAGGGCTGGGGCGGGAGGTCGCGACCGGGCAGGACCGGGACTCCGGCGCTCATCGGGTTCCCCCTGAGGGTGAGTGGGACGGGCGCGGCGCGGGAGCCGGTGTGGCGGCGGGCAACGTTAACGGCGTGAGGGGCATACCGTCTCCTACGAACATCACAGGACGGACCGGGAAATTACAATCCGCGCCAATGTGTGTCAGAGAACACATCCGCGCTGATGGTCTGACCGCACGGGCGAGATGTCCGCCACCGCTACCACCCTGGAAATAGGGTGAGGCCGCATTAAGGACCGCGTTCGTCCCCGGTCCACCGTGTCCGGAAACGAACCCGTCTCGTCTCGTTAACGGGAAACTAGACGTCTCTCGACTGGATAGCAAGGGTTCCGGAACGGTGACGTCCGCACCTGCCGAACGGGAGCCAGGAGTATCTAAATGACTACTCATAGTGACGACAAGAAAGCTGGTCAGCGTGCTGTGATCGCCGCGCACAGTAGCTGGCCAGAAACTTCTTTGCGACTATGCGGTTACACAAAGCCCGGAGAGCTACCTTAGGTAGCGATTCGGATGTCCTATGCGCTTGATCTGGCCACCTGGTCGCAGGTCGTGTGAGCAGACTCGCGGTGTTCGTGCGGCCGAAATCACACCTTCGGGTGATCTCCGTAGCGAGCCGGCGGTCCGGGAACCGGTGGCTGATCTGTCCGAGGGGCACATCGCGCGGCCGCGGCCGGCCTCCCGGCGATCGCCGCCGGACGGCCGCCGGATCGCCGCGGACCGGGCGCCGGGACCGGCCGACGGCCGCGTCGCCGCCGGGCTCCGGCCGTGCGGAGCAGGTGGGTGAACAAGCAGTGATTCCCACCGAATACGCGGGCTACACCTATTCCCGGCCGTCACGGGAAGGGAGCTTCCCCGGCCGGGACGCCGTCACCGGAAGGGCAGGCCGGCTCGCCGCCAGGCCTGAAATCCACCGGCCAGATCGGTTGCGCGCGCAAGTCCCAGGTCGAGCAGCGCGGCGGCGGCCAGGCTCGAGGTGTAGCCCTCGGAACAGAAAACGATGTAGCGCACGTCGTCTCCGGTCGCGACGGGCAGGCGAGCCTCCGACGTCGGGTCCAGCCGCCATTCCAGCACGTTGCGCTCGATGACCAGCGCCCCCGGGATCTCGCCCTCGGCGGCCCGCTGCGCGGCCGGGCGGATGTCCACGAGGACCGCTCCCTGCTCGGCCTCCCACGCGGCCCGCGCCGGCCCGACCCGGTCCAGGCGCTCCCGGGCCCGGGCGAGCATCGCGTCGATCCGGCTGGGCCGCCCGCCCGCGCTCGCCGAGGCGCACGAGGCCCCGGAGGCCGCCGAGGCGTCCGGGCCGGTCACGGTGTTCCCGCCGCGGCGAGCCTGCCGGTGAGCGCGTCGGTGCTCGCCTCGTCCGGCGCCAGGCGTCCATCCGCCGGCTGGTAGCGAGTGGGCAGCTCCGGCGGGGAGTAGGCGTGGACGGTGGTCGCCAGCGCCCGTCCGGTGTTGCGCACCTGGTGCACGTGGGCCGCGCTGAAGGCGGCTGACGCCCCGACGCGGTGGTGGCGCTGACCGGTGACCGAGCTCCAGCGCGCCGGGTCGTGAATGGTCTCCGCGACCGTCCCCGCGGCGACAGTGAGCGCCCCGAGCGCGCCGTTGTGGTCGTGGACGCCGGTGCCCTGCCCCGGGTACCAGCAGATCAGCCAGACCTCGACCGAGGCCGACAGCAGCAGCCGGGTGTACCAGCGCCGGTCCGGATCGTGCCGGGCCAGCGGGGCCCACAGGCGCGGCGTGGCGGCGAAGCCGCGGGTGATCTCGATGAGGGTCTCGGCGGGCAGGACGTCGGCCCGCTCACTCAGGACCTCCCGGGCGAGGGCGGGTGGCAGGCCGGTCGGGATCAGGTCACGGGAATCCCTGCCGAGCAGGGCGGGGTGGACGAGCGGCATGGCGAGGCTCCGGACGCGCGGCGCGCCCGTCGACGGCGACGGGCGACGACAGCCGACAGGGACAGCTCGAGGAGCGTCACGAAACGACGGCGGGTTGCGGGAGGCCGGCCGGGAACGCGGCGGGCGGACCAGCGGTCGCTCAGCGACGCCCGCCGGTACAGGCCGCGCTGCAGCAACGGCCGTGATCAGTCACCCGGTCGCTGTGCAGGCGCCGGTCGGAATGCCGGCGCGCGCGGCGGGATGCCATGGCAGCACTATAACCCAGCGCGCTGGGCCGGCGGGCGCCCTGACACCCGTGGCGGCGGCCGATCCCGCCGTCCGGCCCACCCGGGCCGGTCGGGTCATCCCCGCTGTCACGGTATCGTGGGGGGACAGATCCTCGGCGTGACTCCACGGCATCGGGACGAGACCCCGGCGCCGTCGGACCGCCGGGCGCCCTGGATGACGGGTGCCTTGGATGACCGGTGCCTTGAATGACGGGGCGCCTTGGGGGAGCCACGCGCGGGCGTGGAGGGGGTGGTCTGATGGTCAGCCCGGTATCGACGCCGCCGCATCCGACCGGCATCGCGCCCTCCCCGGCGCCGCTCCCGACGGGGCCGTCCTCCCCAGGGCCGTCGCCCACAGGGTCGCCGTCCTCAGGGGCGGACCCCACCGCGGCGGCCCCGGCCGCGCCGCTCTCGCCGGGCCCGGTCGGCGCGCCGACCGGGTGCCCGGACGTGACCCCCGCCGCGCCGGCGGACGCCGGGCCAGCAGGCCCCGGACCGGCGCCGGCTCCACCGGCTGATCCCGCCCTGCGGGCACTGTTCGACCGGACGGCGCGCACCGCCGCCGCCCGGGCCCGGATGCGCGGCCTGCTCGACGCGATCATCGGGATCGCCGGCGAGCTCAGCCTGCCGGTGACCCTGCGCCGGATCACCGAGTGGGCCTGCGCGCTGGTGGACGCCGAGTACGGCGCGCTGGGCATCTACGGCCCGGACCAGACCATGGCCGAGCTGATCCACACCGGGCAGACCGACATCGCGTCGCTGGTCGGGGAGCTCCCTCGCGGCCGCGGGCTGATCGGACTGACCCTGCGCGAGCAGAAGCCGTTACGCCTCGCCGACGTCGCCGACCATCCGGAGGCGGCCGGCTTCCCGCGCGGCCACCCGCGGATGACGACGTTCCTCGGCGTGCCCATCCAGGTCCGCGGCCGCGCGTTCGGCTACCTCTACCTGGGCGGCAAGCGCGGCGGCCGCACGTTCGACGCCGACGACGAGAGCCTCGTGCTCGCCCTCGCCGCCTCGGTCGGCTTCGCGATCGAGAACGCCCGCCTCTACGAGGAGACCCGCCGCCGGCAGGCCTGGCTGGCCGCGAGCGCGGAGATCACCACCGCGCTGCTGTCCGAGGGCGACCCGGCCCTGGCGCTCGGCATGATCGCCCGCCGGGCCCGTCAGGTCACCGCCGCCCGGCTCAGTGTGATCGTCCTGCGGGACGGGCCGCGGGCGGCGCACATCGCGGTGGCCGAGGCCGCGGACGGCCTCGACGCTGGCGCGCTGGTCGGCCGTCGCCTGCCCGCCGGGCAGTCCCGGCTGGCCGAGGCGATGCGCACCGGCCGGGCGATACCCGTCCCCGACGTGCGCGCGGACGGCGGCCTGCTCGGACCGCTGGACGAGCTGGAGGCCGGCTCGCCGGCCTCGGCCGGGCTCGGCCGGGACGGGACGTCGCTGGGCGAGGCGATCGTGGTGCCGCTGGTCGTGGCGGGCGCCGCGACGGGCGCCCTGGTGATCTGCCAGGCCGCCGGTTCGGCGTCGATGGCCCAGCTCGACCTGGAGATGTCGGCCGCGTTCGCCGGCCACGCGGCGCTGGCCCTCCAGCTGTCCCGGGTGCAGCGCGACCGGGAACGCCTGGCCGTGTTCGAGGATCGCGACCGCATCGCCCGGGACTTGCACGACGTCGTCATCCAGCGCCTGTTCGCCACCGGCCTGCAGCTGACCCGGGCCGGCCGGGGACAGGAGCCGTCGGTGGCCGAACCGCTGGCCGGGGCGGTCGACGAGATCGACCACACCATCCGCGACGTCCGCCGCACGATCTTCTCGCTCGGGTCCCCCGGCGGCAGCCGCGGCGCGCTGCGCGAGGAGATCTCCGAGATCGTCCGCCAGGCCGAGGGCTCGCTCGGGCTGCGCCCCGCGCTCCTGCTGGAGGGGCCGCTCGACGACGGGGTACCCGAGGAGATCCACCCGCACCTGCTGGCCGCGCTGCGGGAGGCGCTGTCGAACATCGCGCGGCACGCGCGGGCGACCGTCGTCCAGGTGATCGTGCGGGCGAGCCTGGTCGACGTGCTCGTCGAGGTCCGTGACGACGGCTGCGGGCCGACCGGGGCATCCCGGATCAGCGGCCTGGCCAACCTGCGTAAACGGGCGCAGGAGCTGGGCGGCGGGATGGAGTTCGGGCCGGGCGAGTCCGGCCTGGGCACGACGGTGCGCTGGCTGGCGCCGCTGGTCGCCCCGCCCGCCCGCGACCCGGTGACGATCCCCGGCCCGCCGCGCGTCCCGCGGCCCTGATCCCGGGCGCCCGCCGCCCCGGCGGCGGGCCGTACCGCCGTTCCAGCCCGTACGGCCCCGGGCTGGTCAGGGTCAGGGTCAGGGACTGAGCTTCGTCGCGAACACCGCCGCCTGGGTGCGGCTTTCCAACCCGAGCTTGGACAGCAGGCTGGAGACGTAGTTCTTCACCGTCTTCTCCGCCAGGTACATGCGTCCGGCGATCTGCCGGTTCGTCAGCCCCTCGGCGATCAGCGCCAGGATGCGCCGCTCCTGGTCGGTCAGCCCGGCGAGTCGCTCGTCCTGTCCGCCGCCCTTGCGCAGCCGGACCAGTACCCGCGGTGTGACGGCCGGGTCGAGCAGCGACTGGCCGGCGGCGACCCGGCGTACCCCGTCGACCAGCGCCGTCCCCCGGATCTCCTTGAGGACGTAGCCGGCGGCCCCGGCCATGATCGCGGTGAACAGCGCCTCGTCCTCGTCGTAGGAGGTGAGGATCAGGCAGGCGATGCCCGGGTCGCGCGAGCGGACCTGCCGGCAGACTTCGATCCCGCTGCCGTCGGGCAGCCGCGCGTCGAGGACCGCCACGTCCGGGCGCAGCTCCAGGATCGCCTGCTCGGCCCCGGCCGCCGTACCGGCCTCGCCGACGACCTCGATGTCCGGCTCGTCGCCGAGGAGGTCGCGCAGGCCCCGCCGCACGAGTTCGTGGTCGTCCAGGAGGAACACGCGGATCCGGCCGGTGCGCGTCCCTCCACCCTCCGTGCCGCTGTCCACCGCGAAATGGTTCGTCACCATCGACCCTGCCGCCACCAAAAGGCTCGCCGGGCCCGGTTCCGCCATCCCTGGGCGGCGCCGGGTCGTGTTCTGATCACGCTTTGTCATGTGCTGCCCACAGAGCCTAACCGAATTCCGAGAGTGACCGGCAACGAGCCAGGGTCAGCGTGGTTCGGTGTGGTCGTCAGTGGCCCCGGCGACGGCGGGTGTAAGGCCGTCCGAGAGGATGACCACACCGGTGTGATTCGCCCGCGCGGGCGGGGGAGCGCGGCCGGGAAGATCGAGAGGACAGCGTCATGCGTAGGGGCAAGGGCGGCGCGGGATCGGTTCCCGCCGCCACCGCGAGCGTTCCGGCCCGGGAGTCGGTCGCGGAGATCGCGTCGGTTATCCAGGGGCACGTAGAGGACCTTCCCGCCGAGGTCGAGGGTGGCAGCGGCCGGCTCGAACGGGCCTGGACGCTGACGGTGACCGACGGCGCCCCCCGGGTGTCCTCGGCGGTCCGGGTGGGCGGCGAGCCGGACGGGGCCTTGGCCTACGCGCAGCTCGCCGGCATCGCCGCCGCGCTGCGCGGCGCCGGGCTGCGTCCGGTCGAGGTGTTCGAGGGCTGGCGGACCGTGGCGTTCGACATCCACCCGGTCGGCGTGAGCGCGCCGGCTCCCGCGCCCGCCGCGGCGAGCGCGCCGGACCCGGCCACCCCGGTCGGCGCGCAGCCGGAGACGACGGCGGGGCCGGTCACCGCGGCGCCGCCGGCGGACGCCCCCGCGCCGGCCGCCGCCGCCGAGGAGACCGCCGTGGTCACGACGGCCGGCACCGATTCAGCCGGCACGGATTCAGCCGGCACGGAGCCAACCGGCACCGAGCCCGCCGGCACGCAGAGCGCGGACACGGAGGCCGCCGGGGAGGAGTCGGCCGAGTCGCGACCCGCCGGCGAGGGAACACCCGCCGCGGCCTCACCCGCGCCCGTGCCGGCCCCCGCGCGTCGGCGGCGCTTCCGCTTCCGCGGCGTCCGCCCGGCCACGTCCGTCCCCGCTGGCGTCGGCGCGGGCGAGCCGGTCGCCGCGGCGAGCGAACCGGCGGCCTGACCGCTCCCGCGGGCCGCTCGAACCGGGCGAGTCGGGGCGGCCCGGGCCAACGCTCCGACGGCCAGGCAGCCGGCGGCGACGGCGAGGCGATGGCCGGGCGCCGTCGTCCGCGCGCGGGTGCCGACGAGCAGGAACTCCGCATTGCGTCCAGCGGCATGCCGGACGGCATGCCGCTGGACAGCGGTCTTCCTCCCCGGGGGGCGTGGGCGCGGCGGACGTCACACCGGACCGAGGCCTCTCAGCGCCGGGGCGGGGGAGCCGACCACGGGGTGTGACGGACCCACCGGTGATGGTGCGGCGGGTGCGCGCGCGTCGGCCCGGCCGAGCGCAGCCGGCGGACGAACGGCAGGGTCGCTAGCGCCCCGAACACGAACCCGACCACATGCGCGCCGTAGGCGACCGAGCCGCCGTCGGACGTGCCGACCCCGATGAAGTACAGGTACTGCAGCACGAACCAGGAGCCGAGCACCGCCCAGGCCGGCAGCCAGAACGGGATGAAGAACAGGAAGGTCAGCAGCCCGACCACCCAGGCCCGTGGGAAGATCAGGAAGTAGGCGCCGAGCACCCCGGCGATCGCCCCGGACGCGCCGATCAGCGTGGTCGTCGAGCCCGGTTCGAACAGTGCGAACCCGTAGGTCGCGACGAACCCGCACAGCAGGTAGAAGACCAGGTAGACGCCCCGGCCCATGCGGTCCTCGACGTTGTTGCCGAAGACGCCGAGGAACAGCATGTTCCCGAGCAGGTGCAGCCAGCTGCCGTGCAGGAACATCGCGGTCAGCACCGAGAACACCGGGCTCTTGTGGAACGGCGCCGGCGAGCTGACCACGCAGCCGGTCTGCCCGGTCACGCTCGTGCCGACCTGCCCGGTGGGAGCCGAGGGCAGCTGTTGGTTGTCGACGAGCTCCTTGGGGATCGCGCCCCACTGGTCGAAGAACCGGTTCTGGTCGCACACCGTGTGCGCCGACGGGGAGTGCATACCGAACGCCGAGGTCAGAACCGGCTCGACGAAGACGAACACGGCGACGTTGACCGCGATGAGCAACCAGGTGACGACCGGACGCCGCCGCAGCGGGTTGAAGTCGTGGATCGGCAGGACCACGACGCCATCTTGCCCGCCGCCGGGTACCGGGCCGTCGGCGCGTCGGCGTTTCGTGCCGGTTCGCCGGTCCGTGCCCTGCCGCGGGGCGGCGGGCCCCTACCGGGCCGCGTTCTTGTTGAACGGCTCGAGGCGCTGACCGGGCGCGAGCCGCCGCCCGCCGAGGAAGCTGCCCCGCATGTGCCGGCGGATCCCGCCCGGGGCGTCCTCGGTGGCCCGCGCGGCCGAGTGCCACAGGTCGCTGTGGTGCAGCAGCACGTCCCCGGCGTCGCAGTACACGGCCACCTCACCGTCGATCTTCCCGAACCCGCCCGGCACCGCGTCCCAGCCCATCCGGTGGCTGCCCGGGACGACCCGCAGGAACCCGTTGGCCGGCGAGGTCGGGTCGAGGTGGAAGGTCAGCGCCACCCCGGGCCAGATATCGGAGGTGGGCCGGGACTGATGGTCGGAGTGCCAGCCGATCCGGCTGTAGGACATCCCCGGCCCGGGCCGCGCGTCCTGGTAGACCACACCGTGATCGTCGATGTCGTAGAGCCAGTGGTCCGGGCCGAGGATCCGCTCGACCAGCTCGGCCAGCCGGGGGTGGTGGAAGGCCGCGTCGGCCGCCGGGGACAGCTCGGTGACCCTCAGCACATAGTGGACGAACGGCGGGGCCGCCCCGTCGAACGCCCCGACGAGGTCGTCCCCGGCCCAGCGCCGGTCCAGCTCGCCGGCGGCCACCCGTTCCCGAGCCGCCGCCAGCTGGCCGCCGAGCTCCGACAGCTCGGCCGGGCCGAACAGCCCGCGTACGATCACGTACCCGTCGCGGTCGAAGTCGGCCAGCAGCGACTCGGTATCCACCGCCGGCGCCTGTCCCGCAACCATTCGCTCCACCTCCCGGCGCCGGCCCGGAGCGGGGCGCGCCGTCCGCGCCGATCGCCCGAGCCCGCGTCCCGGACGCTACGGCTCACGGGCAGCAAATCCGTTTCCACGGGGTAACACCACGGAAGCGGCCGGTGCCGGCAATCGCCGGCACGCGCACCGCGAAGGTCTTGCTACGGTGCAATGCGCCCGCGCCGACGAGCGCGGCCGATGATGTGGGGCGGTGGGCAGATGACGGACGGCACGGGCAGCGCCGGCGTCGGGACAGCCGGCACGGGGACAGTTGGTACGGGCGGGGGAGGCGGGGCCGAGCAGACGGTCGGCGGCTTCCTCGACGCGCTGGCTTCGGCCGCGCCGGCCCCAGGCGGCGGGGCGGCCGCGGCGCTGCAGGCCGCGCTGGGCGCGGCGCTGGTGAGCATGGTCTGCAACCTCACCATCGGCAAACCCCGTTACGCCGAGCACGAGGCGACGATGCTGGCCGCCCGGGCCGACGCGGAGAAGACCCGCCTGCGGGCGCTGACCCTGGCCGAGGAGGACGCCGACGCCTTCGGCGCCGTCACCGACGCCTACAAGCTGCCCCGGGACTCCGAGGCGGCGAAGGCCGCCCGCTCGGCGGCCATCCAGGCCGCGCTGCGCCTCGCGGCCGACGTGCCGCTGCGCACCGCCGAGGCCGCCGCGGACGTCGTCCAGCTGTGCGCCCGCATCCTGGACGGCGCCAACGTCAACGTGCTTAGCGACGTCGCCGTGGCCGCCGCCAGCGCCCAGGCCGCGCTGGCCAGTGCTGACATCAACGTCCGGGTCAACGCCGTGTCGATGACCGACGAGCCGACCCGGGCCGCGCTGCTGGCCGAGCTCGACCGCCACCTGGCCATCGGCGACGCCGCCGAGGAGATCGTGCGCACCGTGAGAGAACGGATCGAAGGATGAGACTGCTGGACGGGCGGGCGATGGCGGCCGACATCGGCCGGGGCGTCGTCGACGAGGTGGAACGGCTGCGCGAGCGGGGGGTGACCCCACGCCTGGCCGTGGTGGTGCCGACGGCCGACGGCGCGGCCCGCTCCTACGTCCGGATGATCGAGCGGACCGCCGGCCGGGTCGGCGTGACCTGCGACGTCCTCGACCTGGCGGCGGACGCGTCGGCCGCCGAGGGGGTCGCGGTCGAGGCGTCCGTGCTCACCGATGCTCTCCAGCGGCTGGCCGCCGACCCGGCCGTGCACGGGATCATGGTGCAGACGCCGCTGCCGGTGGGGCTGAGCGCGGCCGACGTCGGCGAGCGCATCCCCGTGGCCAAGGACGTCGACGGCATGAACCCGACGAGCCTGGGCCGCCTCGCGCTCGGCCTGCCCTGCTTCGCCCCGGCCACCGCCGCCGCCGTGCTGGAGATCCTGCGCCGGGCCGACGTGAAACTCGCGGGCGCCCGGGCCGTGGTCATCGGGCGCAGTGCCGTCGTCGGGAAGCCGGCCGCGCTGCTGCTGCTGGCCGAGAACGCGACTGTGACCGTCTGCCACTCCCGCACCACCGACCTGGCCACCGTCGCGCATGAGGCGGACATCGTGGTCGCGGCCGTCGGGCGGGCGAAGATGGTCACCGCCGGGTTCGTGCGGGCCGGCGCGGTGGTCATCGACGTGGGCACCAACGTGACCGACGACGGCCTGGTGGGGGACGTGGACGCCGACTCCGTCAGCCTGGCCGCCGGCGCGCTCACCCCGGTGCCGGGCGGCGTCGGTCCGGTGACCACGATGCTGCTGCTGCGCCACACCGTCGAGGCCGCGACCGGCTGATCCCTGAAGGGGAGGCAACGCTTCAATCCACAGCGTAGTCAACACTGTTGGCACGCCCGGTCGGCACAAGACAATCATGAAAGTCGCCGACGCGAACCCCGCCGACCCGCTGCCCGAGACGGCGGACGAGCCGGCCCCGAGGAACTTGCTGAGCTGGAACGCCCGCCTGGCGAGCCGGCGGCCCTCGATCCGAGATCGGCTTCGGCATCACCCGGCTCCTCGGCAGACCTGCTACCCCGCATCAAACGGATCAACAAGGTCCGGCTGTACCGGCCCGCCGCCGGCGAACCCGACGCCTACCCCCAGCTCACGCCGGCGCTGACCCGGCCGATCCGCTGGGACATCGTCGCCGAACAGTACGACCAGATGATCAAACACGCGACCGCGATCCGGACCCGCACCGCGTCGGCCGAGGCGATCCTGCGTCGCTTCACCCGGACCAACGCGATCCACCCCACCTACCAGGCCATGATCGAGGTCGGTCGGGCGCAGCGGACCATCTTCGTCGCCCGCTACCTGCGTGACCGCGACTTGCAACGCGAGATCAACGAGGGCCTGAACGTCGTCGAGTCCTGGAACCGCGCGAACAGCGTCATCTGGAGCAGCCGTAGAACCGACCTGGCCGCCGCTTCGTCGATTGCCGCCAGACTGTGATCTTCGCCGGTAAATGGCGGCGATCCCGCGCTGGTATTGCGTCTGTGCATGGTCGCGGGTTCGTGGTCTACACCCCGAAGGTCCACAACAGCCCCGGCCGGCCCGACAAGGACGTCGCCTACCTCCAGGACCGGGTGTCCTGGATGATCGAAATACTGAAGCACCCCGGCCAAGACCCGCCCGTGCTTGCCCACAACCACGATCGCTACGCCGAACTGCTCCTCGTCGACGAGGCCGACCGGCTCAAGACTGCGACCCTCGAGCAGCTCCGGGACCGGCACGACCGCACGGGAATCGGACTGATTCTGATCGGCATGCCCGGCATCGAGAAACGCCTGGCCCGCTACCCGCAGCTCTACAGCCGCGTCGGATTCGTCCACCACTACCGGGTGCTCTCGGCCGACGAGCAGGCATCCGTGCTGGTCCGCCACTAGCCCGAGCTCGGCCTGCACGACCCGGACGACTTCACCACCGCCGAGGCCTTCGCCACAATCATCCGCATCACCAGCGGCAACTTCCGGCTCACCGCCCGCCTGATCGCCCAAATCAAGCGGGTCCTGGACATCAACCAGCTCTCTGTCGTCACCAAGGAAGTCGTCGACGCCGCCCGAGAGTCCCTGGTCATCGGCGTGCTGTAAACCATCAGGGTGTTGACCATGCGAACCGCGGCCATGGCGGACATCCCTGAAATCCTCGCCTTCTGGCAGGCAGCGGCCGAGGATGCACATCGGCCGCCGGACAACCCGGCCGCCTTACGGCAGCTGATTGATCGCGACCCGGACGCGCTGATCCTCGCGGAGGAAGACGGGCGTCTAGTCGGCACTGTCATCGCCGGATGGGACGGATGGCGGTGCCACCTGTACCGGCTGGCCGTCGCACTAGACCGGCGACGTCAAGGCATCGGCGGTGCCCTGCTGGAGCAGGCCGAGGAACGGCTCCGGACCCTCGGCGGGACCCGTGCCGACGCGATGGTGCTGCAGGAGAACGAGCCGGCTCACCATGCCTGGCAGGCGAACGGGTATCGGTTGCAGCCTGAGTGGGCCCGATGGGTCAAGCCTCTCGCGCCGGACGGACGCCCAGCCAGTACCCGGCAACACCCCAGGTAGCGCCGAGGAATCAGCGCCACTTACGGCGAAGATCACAACCAGGAGGTTCAGGAACCCCGACTGAACCGTTTGTTGAGATGATCGCGGCGTGACTTCGGACCTGGAGCCCGCCGAACTGCTCGTCGCCGAGCCGGCGGCGCTCACCCACATCCGCATTGGCTACGCCCGGGTGTCGACCGGCGGGCAGAAGCTCGAGCGCCAGCTCGACGCGCTCACCGCCGCCGGCTGCCGGCGGATCTTCGCCGAGAAGCAGTCCGGCCGCGACGCCGACCGCCCCGAACTCGTCGCGTGCCTGGAGTTCATGCACGCCGGCGACACCCTCGTGGTGCCCTCGCTCGACCGGCTCTCCCGCTCCCTGCAGGACCTCATCACCACCGTGGGCGACCTGCGCCGGCGTGAAGTCGGCTCACCTCGCTGCACGAGGGCCTCGACACCACCACCCCCGGCGGCCGGCTCGTCCTCCACGTCTTCGCCGCGCTCGCCGAGTTCATCCGCGAACTCATCGTAGCCGGCACCCGCGAGGGCCTGGCCGCCGCACGCGCCCGCGGCCGCGTCGGCGGACGGCCCGCCGCCGGCGAACCCGAGATCATCCGCGCGGCCCGCGACATGCTGCCGAACCCCGAGGCCAGCGTCACCTCGATCGCGAAGCTCCTCGGCGGCAGCCCCGGCACCCTCTACAACCACATCCCCGACCTACGCGAACTCCGCGCCGCCGGCCGAGCCCGCCACGAACTCACCACCGCCGAACCACAGGCCAGCTAGATCATCATCGCCCTTTTGCGGCTGATGACACGTTCCTTACCTCGCGTGCCATTTCTATAGTCAACGCTGTTGACGGCCCGCCGCGACCAAATTGATCTTTAAAAGATCAACCCGGACGAACGCGGCGGGCGGGCCGACGGCTCTAGCTCAGACGCCGGTCGTTCCCCTCGTCACGTCGGAAAGCGTCAGGTTAGCGTCCATCGTGCACAGGGCCCCGCTGGTGCAGGTATCGGTAGTAGGGGACGGGTCGTCGCCGTGCACCAGCGCAGCCGCGCTCGACGAGGCGAGGGGCGATCTGTCCCCGGACGGTCAGGCGATGGGCAGCCCGCCGTCGATCCGCAGGTGTGCGCCGGTGACGAAGTCGGCCGCGGGATCGGCAAGGAACACCACCGTGCGGGCGATGTCGTACGGTCTGCCGAGGCGCGGGACGAGCGCCGGGTACACCTCGCGCGCAGCGTTGCGCTCGATCTCCTCCCAGGTGTCGCCCCAGCCCTTCGTGGCCGCCTGCGACTTCACCCACGCGCGTAGGCCTTCGCTGGCGATGAAACCCGGACTGATGGCGTTGGCGGTCACGCTGGTTCCCCGCAGGGCGACCGCCAGGCTGGTGGTGAAGGCGAGAACTCCCGTCTTGGCCGCCTTGTAGTCGGCAAGAACGGGGATCGGGTTGTCGACGATGGCACTGGCGATCTGGATGATGCGGCCCCAGCCACGTTCGATCATGCCGGGAGCGATCGTCTGGGTGACGGACACCATCGAGACGACGTTGGCCTGGTAGGACGCCAGCCACTCCTCGGGACTGGCGCCGAACCAGTCTGTGGCGCCCTGCTGCGACGCCGCACCTCCGGCGTTGTTGACGAGGATGTCGATCGGCCCGACCGCGATCGCCTGGGCGGCGAGCTCCCGCGCCGACTCCGGGTCGTCGAGGGGGCCCATGACGGTGGCGACGTCGGCCCCGACCGAGCGCAGCTCCTTCTCGACGGCGGCGAGTTTGCCGGCATCACGGCCGTGCAGGACGAGTGCCGCGCCCGCGGCGGCAAGCGCGCGGGCGCTCTCGGCGCCGATGCCGGAACTGGAGCCGGTGACAAACGCCCGACGGCCGTGCAGGAGCCCAGTCACACTCGGCCTCCGCACACCGCGCCGCAGAATAAACCCTGGTGGTGGTTCTCGCTAACCGCGCCACCATCGGTGGCGACCTTTGCCCGCATCCGCAATCCCTCCGATCTCACCACGGCAAGATCGTGTCCTACCGTTGTGACACGAGTCTCGTCGGCAGGATCGGCCCGGCACAGGGCCGATCCCGGCCAGTGGACGCCGGAACTGGCCGCACGCGCGCGGTCCCTCGCGACGGGCAGCCTGCTGGATCGGTCGATGCCGCCGAACGAGCGGCGCGGTTCCTGGCCACGGTTACCCGCTGCTCCATCCGGGCGGTGCCCAGCCATCGACACGGCCCGCCGGGGGATTGCGCCTTTCTGTCGTATCTCGGCGGCCCTCCGTCTTGATCGGGCAACTGCCAGGCAACGTTATAGTCAACATTGTTGACAGCCAACCTTACGCATTTTGATCTTAAAGAAGACCTAAAACACTCATCTACCAGCGCGGAACTCAACGATTCGGGGGCAGCGGGGGAGTCGGGCGCGCTCACCGCCGCGGGCGATCGGGTTTGGTCCAGGCGAGCGTGTAGCGGAAGAACAGCCGCCGGCGAGCGCGGACGCCCGGCAGCACACGCCGCGCGACCGCCCGGGTCTCGTCGTAGCCGCGATCCGGTGGGAGCACGGGAAACGGCGGCTGGTGTGGGCCGCCGCGCTCGGGTCGCGGGTGTCTGATCAGTCCGACGACCGGGTTGGCGACCGCGGAGGTCACCTCCCAGGCCCAGTCGAGACGCGAGACGGGGCGGGCCAGGCCGACGACCAGCAGCCGCCCGGCGGGCGCGAGCAGGCTCCGGGCCTGGGCCAGCGCGTCCTCAAGTTCCAGGTGGTGGAGCACCGCGATCATCGTGATCAGGTCGTAGGTGCCCGTCACCTGGTCGAACGGCGTCTGGCGGATTCTGACACGGCGGTTGGCGGCTAGCCGCTCACCGGCGAGGCGGGCCATCTCGCCGTCCCGGTCGATGCCGTCGACCCGCTCGAACCGTCCGGCGAGAGCTTCCACGAGGGCGCCCCGGCCGCAGCCGACGTCCAGTGCCGCCCGCCGGGCCGGTGGCAGCCGGCGCAGGATCCAGCCGTGGAAGTGGTCGTTGTGGCTCCACGGATGGCGCTGGTTGAACGCGTCGAGCCGTCGGACCACCTGGCCGGTGAGACCGGTCGCGTATCTCGGGTCGAACATCGGGAGAAACCGTACTCGCGCGCCGCGCGGCTGGCCGTCGGCCGGGGCGGGTCGCCCTATGATCGCCGCCGTGACGGTGACGCTGTGCGTGCTGCTCTGGGCGGTCGACGGTCAGGAGGACGCGCTGGCGGCCTACGAGGACGATGTGCTCGCCGTCCTCGCCCGGCACGGTGGCCGGGTCCTGGAGCGGCTGCGCCGTGTGGACGGGCCGAAGGAGACGTCGACTGGCCAACCGACCGAGATGCAGGTTCTCCAGCTGCCCGACGAGGCCGCGTTCCAGGCCTACCTGGCTGACCCGGCCCGCGCCGCGCTCGGTGAACGCCGCGGGCGCGCCGTCGCCCGGACCGAGGCCATCCCGGTGGTCCGCCTCTCCTCCGGTACGAACTTTACATAATGTTAATTATCGGCGCTTCCGTCAGGGGAGTGGTGCGCGGCTTTGGTGCTGGTCTGGGCGTGGCGGGATGTCGGGGGCGCGGTGGGTCGGGTGGGTTGGCTCGGTGGACGGGCGCGGTGGTGGGTGGAGTGTTCGCGTGTCCGGTTGTCCGGTCGGGCACCTCGCAAGCGAGATCATCATCACTTTGATCATTTTACCCCTGTGTCGATCCTGTGTTCGATCAGTGGTCGGCTGGGGCGGGTTCGGTGATGCCGAAGCTGATGATCCGGTCGGGGTGGATACGGATGATGCCGGGGTCGAGTTCGTCGGTGTAGCCGGTGGGGGCGTCGGTGGGGTTGGTGATGGCTTCGGCGCGGCCGCGGATTTCGAGGCAGCGGACGCGCCAGGGGTTGAGGGAAGCGATGTCGTCGACGACGAAGGCGGCGTGGCCGGTGGCGGCGACGTTGCGGAACTTCCGGCTGGTCGACATGGTGTAGCCGGCGATGTCGATGGTGCCGGTGGCGGGGTTGTGGCGGAAGCCGACTGGGCTGACCTGGGGGGTTCCGTCGGGACGGACGGTGGCGAGCCGGCCGAGGCGTTGGCTGGTGAGGTAGGCGAGTTCGGCGTCGCTGAAAGCCATGACGGTTCCTTCCGGTGATCGTGTGGGATCCATCGTGCTTGTTGAAGCGCGGTTGAGGTCAAGGCGACACGGCGGCTGGCAGACTTTTCCGGGTGAGGGATGTGGAGGCGGGTCTGGTGGTGCGCCGGTTGACGGTGGGTGACGCCGGGGTGTTGCGGGAGGTGCGGCTGGCGGGGTTGGCGGATGCGCCGGAGGCGTTCTGGCGGTCGTGGGAGGAGGAGAACGCCCGGCCGGCGGAGGACTGGGTGGAACGGGCGCGGGTGGGGGCGTCGGGCGGGGCGGATGTGACGTTCCTGGCGGAGCGGGATGGTGTGGTGGTGGGGTCGGTGTCGGCTCATACGCCGTCGGCGGCGCCGGGTCTGCGGGAGTTGGCGGCGATGTGGGTGGCGCCGGCCGCGCGGGGTTCGGGGGCGGCGGACCGGTTGATCGGCGCGGTGGTCGACTGGGCGCGGGCGGCGGGGTCGGTGGGTGTGCGGTTGTGGGTGGTGCCGTCGAACGGGCGGGCGCGCCGGGTGTATGCGCGGAACGGGTTTGTGCTGGTCGGCGGTCCGGAGCCGGTGACGGACGATCCGGCGGCGAAGGTGTATGTGCCGATGCTGCGGGAGTTGGGTGGGGTGTCGGGTGCGGACGGCGGGGCGGCCCGGGAGCTGGCGGCGACGCCGTGGTCGAGTCCGATGTCGGGTTCGACCTGACTGTCCGGCCTGCCCCGTCGCGGCGGCGTGGCTGGGGCTAGGTGTCATTGGGCCGGTCTGGGGAGGGCGCGGCGGCGTGGGGCGTGGTGGGGGCGCCGGTCTGGTCGCCGAGGACGCATACGATCGGCCCGTCGCCCGTCGGGATATCCAGGTGAGGTTGCCGCGCATATGGCCATGACCGGTTGGCCCGAGCCTCAGCGCGGCCCGATCAGCTGGGAGGCGTTCCTCGACATCGACCCGGATGTGCGCCGGGATCTGGAGATCGTCGACGGCTACGTGGTGCCTCGGGAGCAGCGGGGCCGGGACCATCAGAAGGTGGCTACCCGGTTGTCGCTGGCGTGGGAGAGGTCGGCGGTGGCGCGAATGCGCCACAGCGGTGACGGTACGTGTTTCGAGACGAACACCGAGGTCGACGTTCTGTTGTGGGAGGTGCCGCCTACAGCCCGTAAACCGGACGCCGGGCTACACCGCTGCCTGCCGGACTACGAGCAGCTGGCCGCCGAACACGTGGTGGTTGTCGCGGAGGTGCTGTCGACCTGGTCGGGCCGCCGGGACCGGGTGCACAAGATGAGCGATTACGCTGACGCGGGTATCCCCCACTACTGGCTCGTCAGTTTCGACAAGGTGGGGGCGGTGGCGATCGAGCGGTACGGCCTGGCGGGCGGCCGTGGGCCGTATGTGCATATCGGGACGTCGCACCGGGACATGGGCCCGGTCGCGGTGGCGGTGACGGACCCGTTCGACCTCCAGATCGCCTGGGCGGATCTGGAGGTCGCTCCCCCGGTGTAGCCCAGCCCGGGTGGTCCGGGCCGGGGTGGGGTCAGGCGCGTTCGTCGAGGTCGAGGGCCCGGCTGTTCATGCAGTAGCGCTGGCCGGTGGGGGCGGGCCCGTCGTCGAAGACGTGGCCGAGGTGGGAGCCGCAGCGGCGGCAGCGGACCTCGGTGCGGATCATGCCGTGGGAGCGGTCCTCGACGAGTTCGACGGCCTGGGCGACGAGCGGCTCGTAGAAGCTGGGCCAGCCGGAGCCGGAGTCGTATTTGGTGGTGGAGTCGAACAGGGGGTTGCCGCAGGCGCCGCAGCGGTAGGTGCCGTCGGCCTTGCTGTAGGTGTATTCGCCGGTGAACGGGGGTTCGGTGGCGGCTTGGCGGAGGATGTCGTAGCGGTCGCCGAGTTCGGAGCGCCATTCGGCGTCGCTCTTGGTGACCTCGTAGGTCTCGGTCTCGGTGTCGCGGGTCATGTCCTCATAGTGCCCGGGCGGGCGTGAATGTTACGCGGTCCGGGCGGGGTGCGTCATACGTCGGGGATGTCGGGGTCGTCGCGGTAGCGGGTGGGTGGGCGTAGCGCGAGGGCGGCGAGGCCGGCTCCGCCGCCGGCGGCGAGGACACTGGCGGCGGCGGGGATGGGGGCGATCTCGCGGCGGGCTCCGGCGGTGGTGAACAGGACGGTGTCGGCGGTGTCGGCGAGGGCGCCGGCGATCAGCCAGTCGGTGCCGTCGTCGCCGCGGGTGAGGGCTGCGAGCAGGCCGCCGCCGAGGGTGAGGTCGCGGATTCCGGCGAGGCGAGTGAGCCAGGTGAGCCGGTCGGCGGTGGTGGAGTCGTAGCCGAGCAGCCGGGTGAGGGTGGCGGGTTGGGTGAGGGCGGCGGCGCCGATGCCGCAGCGGGTGAGCGCGATGAGTGCGCGCAGGGGTCGGTGGGCGGTGGGGGGTGTGGGCATCGCGGCGCTGGGAGCCTCTCGGGTGGGTGGTGGTGGGGCGGTACGGCGCGGTTTGGCCGCGCACTGTACACGGTGTGGTGGTGATCTCGGCGTCGGTGGCGGCCCGGGTGGGAACGTACCTGGTGTCCGGGGCGTTTGTGGGATCGACGTTCCTCACTGGTGTCGACGCTCGGGAGGGTCATATGGGCGAACGGGTCCTGCGGGGTAGCCGGCTGGGCGCGGTGTCGTACGAGACGGATCGTGGGACGGAGCTGGCTCCGCGCCAGACGGCTTCCTACGACTGTCCGGCCGGTCACCAGTTCACCATGCCGTTTGCCGCTGAGGCGGAGGTTCCGGCGGTGTGGGAGTGCAAGGTGTGCGGCGCGCCGTCGGTGATTGTGGATGGTGAGCGGCCGGAGCCGAAGAAGAGCAAGCCGCCGCGTACGCACTGGGACATGTTGATGGAGCGGCGGACGACGGACGACTTGGAGGAGGTGCTGGCCGAGCGGCTGGCGGTCCTGCGGGGTGGTGGGGCGCCGGAGCGGCGTTCCGCCTGATCGCCCGCGGGTTTTCCGCGGGCGGGTTCGGACCCGTCGACGTCGACAGACGCCCGACCGGTGGTGACCGGTCGGGCGTTGTCGTGTCCGGGGTCCTTGTTCTGGGGTCCCTGTCTGGGCGCGGTCTGCCGGGGAGTGGGTGGGCCGCTGGCGGGTCAGACGCCGACGGTGTTCCCGGCGTTGGCGGGGGTGCCCGCCTGGTTCGCCGTGGCGCCGGTGGTGTCGCTGGTGGCGGTGTGGCCGCTGTCGGTGCCGGGGCTGGTGTGGGTGGGTGGTTCGCCGCCGCCGGTGGGGTTGGTGGCTGGGTGGCGGCGGCTGGTGACGGCCCACCAGGTGACGCGCCAGAGGGCTTCGGCGACGATGCTCCGGCTCATCTTGGACGCGCCGCGTTCGCGTTCGACGAAGGTGATGGGCACCTCGGTGATCCGCCAGCCGGCGCGCCAGGCGCGCCAGGTGAGGTCGACCTGGAAGCAGTAGCCCTGGGAGGAGATCGTTCCCAGGTCACGGGCGCGCAGGAGTTCGGCGCGGTAGGCGCGGTAGCCGGCGGTGGCGTCGCGCAGGGGCATGCCGAGGGCGAGGCGGACGTAGGTGTTGGCGCCGCGGGAGAGGATTAGCCGGGAGCGCGGCCAGTTGCGGACCGCTCCCCCGTCGACCCAGCGGGAGCCGATGACGAGGTCGGCGCCCTCGAGGGCGGCGAGCAGTCGGGGTAGCTGTTCGGGCTGGTGGGAGCCGTCGGCGTCCATTTCGACGAGGACGGTGTAGCCGCGGTCGAGTCCCCAGCGGAACCCTTCGACGTAGGCGGTGCCGAGGCCGGCTTTGCTGGCGCGGTGCAGGACGTGGATGCCCGGGTCGGTGGCGGCGAGGGTGTCGGCCAGGTCGCCGGTGCCGTCGGGGCTGCTGTCGTCGATGACGAGGACGTCGGCGTCGGGGTTGGCTGTCCGTAGCCGGTTGAGGGTGGTGGGGAGGTTTTCCCGCTCGTTGTAGGTCGGTACGCACACCAGGACACGCGCGGCCTGCACCTGCTCGCTCCCTTCGGGCCGGGGGCGCGGCGGCTGGTTGTCCCGGGTGGGACGGTCGCCGCCGGCCGGCTCGCGGCGCCGGCCGGCGGTGATGCCGGCGGCGGTCGCGGCCACACCCCATCCAACGAGGAGGATTTCTGGAATGAGCCCGAGGCGGTCGGCGAGGGTGAGGCTGGAGCGCAGGGGGACGGTGCTGGTGAGGGCGGCGGGTTCGTAGAGGCCGGAGGAGGTCAGGATCCGCCCGTCGGGGGCGACGATGGCGCTCTGGCCGCTGGTGGAGACCTGGATGGTGGTCCGGCCGTGTTCGACGGCGCGCAGCCGGGTCATGGCGAGTTGTTGCTGGCTTTCGCCCTTGCGGCCGAAGCTGGCGTTGTTGGTCTGGACGACGACGAGGCGGGCGCCGGCGGTGACGGTGGAGCGGACGATGCCGTCGTAGGCGACTTCGAAGCAGATGACGTCGCCTACGGGGACGCCGCCGAGGTGGAGCAGGCCGACCTTCTTGCCGTGGACGAAGTCGTTGGGCATGTCGGTGGCGAAGCGGGTGATGAGTTTCTGGAGGACCGCGCGGCCGGGGAGGTATTCGGCGAAGGGGACGGGGTGGCGTTTGACGTACATCTGGTCGCCGTAGCCGTCGGGGGTCCACAGGAGGCCGGCGTTGCGGACGTGGCCGGCGCCGGGGCCGTCGAGGACGGCGCCGACGAGGAGTGGCGCGCCGGCCGCGCGGGCGGCGGCGTCGAGGAGGTTGGCGGTGGCGGGGTCGTTGAAGGGGTCGAGGTCGGAGGAGTTCTCAGGCCACAGGACGAGGTCTGGCTGAGGTGCGCGGCCGGCGGCGACGGCGGCGGCGAGCCGTTGTGTTTCGGCGAGGTGGTTGGTGGTGACCTGGGTGGCGCGGCCGAGGGCGTCGAGGCCGCCGTGTTCGGGGACGTTGCCCTGGATGGCGGCGACGGTGAGGGTTCCGTCCTGGGCGCCCGTCGGGGTGGGGATGAGGAGGCTGAGGCCGGGGATGGCCAGGGCGAGCAGGACGGGGACGGCGGTCCAGACCGGCCGCGCCCGCGGCCGGGGGCTGGGCGTGGCGGCGGCCAAGCCTGGAGCTGGGGCCGGCCGTCGGGTGGCGGCGGCGGTGGCGGTGGCGGTGGCGGCGAGGAGGGCTCCGCTGCTGGCGACGGCCATGGTGACGAGGGGGGCGCCGCCGAGCGCGGCCAGCGCGGTGTAGGGGCCGTCGGCCTGGCTGAAGGCGAGGCGGCCCCAGGGGAAGCCGCCGAAGGGGGCGCGGCCGCGTAGGGCTTCCTGGGCGACCCAGGCGGCGCCGACGCCGAGGGGCCACAGGGCGGCCAGCGCTCGGGTGATCGGGTGGCGGCCGCGGCCGCGTAGCCGGCTGGCGAGGGTGGTGGCCGGGGCGAGCAGGGCGAACAGGAACGCTTCGGCGATGGAGAGGGCGAGCCAGGCGTCGAGGCCGACGAACGCGGTGAAGTACAGCATCGGCAGGAGGAACGCCAGGCCGAAGATGACGCCGAGTCCGTAGGAGCGGCGCAGCCTCAGGCCGCCGGTGGGGGTGTTCTTCCCGGTAGGCCCAGTCGTGGCGGTCGCGCCGGCGCGGGTGGTGATGGTCGCGGTGAACGCGGCGACGGCGAGGGGGGCCAGTGGCCACCAGCCGACGGGCGGGAAGGCCAGGTAGAGGCCGGCGCCGGCGACGAGGGCGACGGCGGCGCGCCAGCCGGGGCGGGGCCAGCGGGCCGGCTTGGCGAGCCGGGCGAGCCGGGCCGGGCGGCTGGCCGTGGGTGCCGGGGTCGGGTTGGGGGTCCCCCCGGGCGGCGGGACGGTCACGGCGGGCCGGGTGCTGCCGGCGGGCGGCTCGTCGGAGGCGGTCACCTCCCCAGTGTCCGCTATGGCGGGCTGGTTGCGGCAGGGTGCGGGTGAGCTCGGCACGTGAAGGTGCCGCGCCGAGGCGGTCTCCGGGTGGTGAACCTGGCGTTTCCGGCGGTCGTCAGGCCTAGTTTCGTCCGGCGAGGGTGAGGGCGGCCAGGACGGCCAGCGCGGTGAGGGCGAGGGTGAGGAACACCGTCCGCCCGGTGTGGCGGGGCAGGCGGGCACGGGCGCGGGCGGCCAGCAGCGCGAGGTCGACGGCGAGGGCGATGAGCAGGGCCAGCCAGTAGAGGATGCCGCGCCGCCGGCGGCGGCCGGGGTGGACCGGTGGGCTGGTCCGGCCGGGCGGTTCGACGGTTGGGGCCGGCGGGCCGGCCTGGGGCGACCAGGCCGCGGGTGGCGGTGGGGTGGGGTTGCTCATCGGCGGGCGGATGCCTGTTCGTGGTGCGGCGGTGGGGTGGCCACCGGGCCTGGTGACCACCCCACGTTACTACTCTGTGCACCTATCCGATTACATCGCGTCCGCGGATGGGGGTTGTGTCTCCGGGTGGGGGCGCGGGTCAGTTCGCCGCGGCGACGGCCCGGCGGATGCCGGCGAAGGCGTCGTCGATCTTCGCCGGGTCGGAGCCGCCGCCCTGGGCGAGGTCGTCCTTGCCGCCTCCCCCGCCGCCGAGGGTTTTCGCGGCGTCGCGCACGAGCGCGCCGGCTTTCACGCCGCGGTCGCGGGCGGGTGGGTTGGTGCCGACGGCGACGAGGGGGCGTCCGCCGGTGACGGCGGCCAGGGCGACGACGGCGGGCCGTTCGGCCGGGATGCGGCCGCGGATTTCCAGGGCGAGGCGGCGCAGGTCGTCGGGGCTGGTCTCGTCGGGCGCCCGGTGGGTGACCAGGGCGGTGCCGGCGATGTCCTCGGCGGCGCGGGCGAGGTCGCCGGCGGCGGCGAGTAGTTCGGCCGCGCGCAGCTTGGCGAGTTCCTTCTCGGCGTCGCGGAGTTTGCCGACGACGTCGGAGAGGCGTTCGACGAGGTCGCCGCGGGGGGTCTTGAGGATGTCGGCGACCTGGGCGACCAGGACGGACTCGCGGGCGAGGTAACGGTAGGCGTCGGTGCCGACAAGGGCTTCGACGCGCCGGACGCCGGCGCCGATGGAGGACTCGCCGAGCAGCTTGACCAGGCCGAGTTCGCCGGAGCGGCGGACGTGGGTGCCGCCGCACAGTTCGCGGGAGTAGTCGCCGATGGACACGACGCGCACCTCGTCGCCGTACTTCTCCCCGAACATGGCGATGGCGCCGGTCTTCAGCGCCTCGTCCTGACTCATGATCTCGGCGCGGACGGCGAGGTCGCCGATCAGCACGTTGTTGATTTCGTCTTCGACGTCGGCGAGGACGGCGGGGGGGACGGCGCCGGTCGCGGTGAAGTCGAACCGGAAGCGGCCGGGTGAGTTCTCCGAGCCGGCCTGGCCGGCGCCGGGGCCGAGGGCGTTGCGCAGCGCCTGGTGGGTGAGGTGGGTGGCGCTGTGGGAGCGGGAGATCGCCGCGCGGCGGGCGACGTCGACGGTGGCCTGGGCCTCCTCCCCCACGACGGCGGCGCCCTTGACGACCCGTCCCTTGTGGGTGATCAGGCCGGCGACGGGCTTCTGGACGTCGAGGATCTCGATTTCGGCGCCGCCGGCGAGGCGGATGATCCCGGTGTCGGCGAGCTGGCCGCCGCCTTCGGCGTAGAAGGGGGTGCGGGAGAGGACGACGTCGACGAGGTCGCCTTCGGCGGCCTCCTGGGAGGGGACGCCGGCGAGGACGAGGCCGCGCACGACGGCGTCGTCGGCGACCCGGTCGTAGCCGGTGAAGTCGGTTTCGCCGGCGGTGGCGAGCACGTCGGAGTAGGCGGAGGTGTCGACGTAGCCGGTCTTCTTGGCTCGGGCGTCGGCCTTGGCCCGGTCACGCTGCTGGGCCATGAGCGTCCGGAAGCCACCCTCGTCGACGGTCAGGCCCTGTTCGGCGGCCATCTCGAGAGTGAGGTCGATCGGGAAGCCGTAGGTGTCGTGGAGGCGGAAGGCCCAGTCGCCGGACACGGTGGCGCCGCCGGCCTCCCGGGTGGCGCGGGCGGCCACGTCGAAGATCGACGTCCCGGAGTTCAGGGTCTGGGTGAACGCCTTCTCCTCGGCCGTCGCGGTGTCGGTGACCCGGTCGGCGTCGGCGGTGAGGTTCGGGAACGACGGGCCGAGCACGTCGATCGCGGTGGTGGCCAGTTCGGTCATGGTCGGCGCGCTGGTGCCGAGCAGCCGCATGTTGCGGATGACGCGGCGCAGCATGCGGCGCAGGACGTAGCCGCGGCCTTCGTTGCTGGGGGTGACGCCGTCGCCGATGAGCATGACGGAGGTGCGGACGTGGTCGGTGACGACCCGCAGGCGCACGTCGGAGGCGTGGTCGCGGCCGTAGGGCACGCCGGACAGGCGGGCGGCGGCGTCGAGGACGGGCCGGGCGGTGTCGATCTCGTAGAGGTTGTCGACGCCCTGCAGGATGGTGGCGAGGCGTTCGAGGCCGAGACCGGTGTCGATGTTGCGGGCCGGTAGGTCGCCGAGGATCGGGAAGTCGGTCTTGCCGGTGCCGTCACCCCGGATGAACTGCATGAACACGAGGTTCCACAGTTCCATGTAGCGTTCGCCGTCGACGGCGGGGCCGCCTTCGCGGCCGTAGGCGGGGCCGCGGTCGTAGGAGATCTCGGAGCTGGGTCCGCAGGGGCCGGCGACGCCCATGGACCAGAAGTTCTCCTCCTTGCCGAGGCGCTGGATGCGTTCGGCGGGGACGCCGACCTGGTCGCGCCAGATGTCGGCGGCCTCGTCGTCGTCGAGGTAGACGGTGATCCAGAGGCGTTCGGGGTCGAGGCCGTAGCCGCCGTCGGCGGGGGCGCTGGTCAGCAGCTCCCAGGCCATGGGGATGACGCCGGCCTTGAAGTAGTCGCCGAAGGAGAAGTTGCCGCACATCTGGAAGAACGAGCCGTGGCGGGCGGTCTTGCCGACCTCGTCGATGTCGACGGTGCGGACGCACTTCTGGATGCTGGTCAGCCGGCGGGCGGGCGGAGTGGCGTCGCCGAGGAAGTACTTCTTGAACGGGGCCATGCCGGCGTTGATGAGCAGCAGCGTCGGGTCGTCCGCGATCAGTGAGGCCGACGGCACGACGAGGTGATCGCGGTTCTCGAAGAACCGCAGCCAGCGGCGCGCGATCTCAGCGGACTCCATGAGGTGGTGCCTTCCTCGGGGGTTGGTGGCCGTTGCGGGAGTGGGACGTTTCTGCCTCGCTACTGGGACAATCCTAGAGGCCGGGGCGAACGGTTTCGCGGGACGACCGTCCCGGCGTGAGGGACGGTCTTGACAGCGCGCGCCAGCGCGGTCGCGGAGCGGCTCAGAGCAGGTCGTGGATGATCTGCCCGCGCAGGACGGTGCGCAGGCAGTCAGGCCGGGCCTTGGGGTCGGTGAGGTCGGGCAGGCCGGCGGGGTCGGCGCGGGGGTCGATCGAGGGGGCGGCGACCCGCCCGTCCGGGGCGGTGCCGACGAGTTCGCCGGGCACGTGCCAGACGGCGAAGGTGGCGGGCGCGCCGGGGGCGAGGACGCCGTGGCCGTCGCCGTCGGCCCGGGCGGCGCGCCAGCCGCCGCGGGTGGCGGCGGTGAAGGCGGCCCGGGCGCTCAGCCGGGCGGCGGGCGTGTGGTGCTGGCAGGCGGCGGCCACGGCGCCCCACGGGTCGAGCGGCGTGACCGGCGCGTCCGAGGACAGCGCGAGTGGTACCCCGGCGGCGGCCAGCGCGGCGAACGGGTTGGTCGACGCCGCCCGCGCCGGCCCGAGCCGGGTGGCGTACATGCCGTCAGGCCCGCCCCAGCGGGCGTCGAAGGCGGGTTGGACGATCGCGGTCAGGCCGAGGCCGGCCAGCCGGCTGATCTGGTCGGCGTCGAGGAGTTCGCAGTGCTCGATCCGGGCGGCGGCGGCGATGATCGCGGGCCGGCCGAGGCGGGCGGCGGCGGCTTCGACGCCGGCGAGGACGGCGTCGATCGCGGCGTCGCCGATCGCGTGGAAGCCGGCCTGGGTGCCGGCGGCGGTCGCGGCGAGCACGGCGTCGCGGATCTCGGTCACGCTCAGGTAGGTCCGGCCGGACTCCCCCGTCGAGCCGGGGCCGGCGTCGGCGTAGGGGGCGCGCAGCGCGGCGGTGCGGGAGCCGAAGGAGCCGTCGACGAAGGCGTCGCCGCCCCAGCCGGCGCCCAGTTCGAGCGCGGTGGCCAGGTCGCCGGCCCAGTAGGGCGCCACCGCGGGGCCGGGTTCGGCGGCGGCGAGCGCGATGAGCGCGGCCAGGTCCTCGGCGCTGGAGACCTCGGGGCCGCCCATCTCGTGGAGGGCCGCGATGCCGGCGGCGGCCGCGGCGGCGCGGGCCGTCCGCTGGGCGGTGGCCCGGTCGGCGGGGCGCAGGTCGCGTTCGACGGCTGCCCGGGCGGCGTGGTGGGCGGCGCCGGTGACGAGGCCGTCGCCGTGCCAGCCGGCGAGGCGCGGCGCGCCGGTCCGGGCGGCGAGCGGGCCGGAGATGACGGCGGTGTGGCCGTCGACGCGGCTGAGGTAGACCTCGCGGCCGGGGGCGGCGGCGGCCAGGTCGGCGGTGGTCGGTGCCCGCCGGTCGGGCCAGCTGGTCTCGTCCCAGTTGGTGCCGGTGATGAGGCCCGGCCGGTGGCGGGCGGCGGCGGTGAGGCGGTCGAGCGCGGCGGTGCGGGTGGGGGCACCGTCGAGGTCGAGACCGCCCGCGGCCAGGCCGGTGGCGGTGGTGTGGACGTGGGCGTCGACGAAGGCCGGGGCGAGCAGCGCGTCGTCGAGGTCGACGACGGTGTCGGCGGTCAGGCTGTCGGCGGCGTTCTCGCCGCCGATCCAGGCGATGGTGTCGCCGGTGACGAGCAGGGCGGTGGCGAACGGGTCGGCGGGGCTGCGTACCCGGCCGCGGCGGTAGAGGGTGCGCGGCGCGGTCACGGTCCGAGTTTCTCCCGACGGTCGCGGTGTCCGCGCGGGAGGGTCGCGGGCCCGGGGCGGCGGCCGCGGTTTCCCCGTTCGCAACGGTCCAGGTCAGGACCGATTACCAACTAGTCACATCTTTGTAATCTTAACGGTTTATTAGCGTCGAGGTTTTGCCGGAACGTGACATGGGAACCGGGGGGAAGCGTGATGTCACCCGCGCGAACCCTGGGCGCGCCACACTTCGTCCCGGCCAGGCCGCGCACGTGGCCGCACGCGCCCAGGCCGCCGGCGGCCCCTCGCCGGCGCGCACCTCACCGCGGAGGCATCTCGACATGGGCGGAGAGCGGTACGCGCGTGGCGGACCGGCTGACCGGCGCCGGCGTTCCTGGTGGAGCCGGCGGCGGCGCGGGCACTCGGCGGCACCGGTCCCGCCGGGTGGCCGGCCACCCGGCGGGACCGGGCGGCGGCGGGCGCTGGTCGCCGTCCCGGCGGCCGCGGCGTTGGCACTGACCGGCCTGACCGCCTGCTCCTCCTCCGGCGGCGGGGGCACGCCGACGCTGAACTGGTACGTGTTCAACGAGCCGTCCGGGGCGTTCGCGAAGGCGGCGGCCGGCTGCTCGTCCAGCTCGAACGGCGAGTATCGGATCGCGATCAACGTCCTGCCGAACGACTCCGACGGCCAGCGCCAGCAGCTCGTGCGCCGGCTGGCGGCCAAGGACAGCTCGCTGGACATCCTGGCGCTCGACGTCACCTGGACGGCCGAGTTCGCCGAGGCCGGCTGGATCAGGCCGATCACCGGCGCGGCCCGGCGGCAGATCACCCAGGGCACGCTGCCCGTCGCCCTGGACACCGGCACGTGGAACGGTCAGCTCTACGCGGCGCCGCTGAACACGAACATCCAGCTGCTGTGGTACCGCAAGGACCTTGTGCCGGCGCCGCCGACGAGCTGGGACCAGATGCTGTCGATGGCCGACAGCCTGGCGAAACAGGGCAAGCCGCACCTGGTCGAGGTGCAGGGAGCCCAGTACGAGGGCCTCACCGTCCTGTTCAACACGCTCGTGGCCGGGGCCGGTGGGTCGATCCTCTCGCCCGACGGCCGTTCGGTGGCGCTGGGTGAGCCGGCGGCGAAGGCGCTGGACGCGATCCGGGCGCTGGCCCACTCCCCGGCGGCCGACCCGTCGTGGGGGACGCAGCACGAGGACGACAACCGGCTGGCGTTCGAGACCGGGACGGCCGCGTTCCAGCTGAACTACCCGTTCATCTATCCCTCGGCGCTGGCGAACAACCCGGCGCTGGCGAAGAAGATCGGCTGGACGGTGTGGCCGTCGACGGTGCCCGGCCAGCCGTCGCGCTCGACGATCGGTGGTTACAACCTGGCGGTCAGCGCCTACAGCCACCACCAGCGGGAGGCGGCCGACGCGATCACCTGCCTGCGGGGGCGGGACAACCAGATCCGGGCCGCGATCGACGGCGGCCTGCCACCGACGCTGGAGGCGCTCTACTCCGACCCGGCGCTGGTCAAGGGTGGCTACCCGTTCGCCTCGGCCATCCATGACGCGCTGGCCTCGGCGTCGGTGCGGCCGAAGACCCCGGCCTACCAGAGCGTGTCGCTGGAGATCTCCAGCACGCTCTCGCCGGAGTCGTCTGTCAGCGCCGGTGACCTGGGTTCGCTGCGTTCGCAGATCTCCGACGCCCTCCAATCGAAGGGACTCGTACCTTGACATTCTCCCTTCCCTGAAGGAGGGGATTCCTGACCCTCACGAGCCAGGTTCCTGTTTCTTCTCCCGAAAGGAGGTCTCGACAGATGCCTCCCCAGCTACCGCTGGCTCGGTCTCACTCCATCTCCACAGGCGGCAACCGCCAGCCCGGCGGCCAGAATGTTCTTCGCCGCGTTCACATCCCGATCATGGGTCATCCCGCAGCAGCGGCAGGTCCACTCCCGGATGCCCAACGGCTTCTTCCCGTCGATCTTCCCGCATCCCGAACAGGTCTGAGACGAGGGGAAGAACCTGTCGACCGCGATGACCTCACGGCCGTACCAGCCGGCTTTGTACTCCAACTGGCGGCGCGACTCGCCCCAGGCCGCGTCCGAGATCGAACGGGCCAGCGCATGGTTGCGGACCATATTCTGTACTGCCAGATCTTCGATCACGACCGTTTGGTTCTCGCGGACGAGTCGAGTAGTCAGCTTGTGCAGAAAGTCGCGGCGCCGATCCGCGATACGCGCGTGAATACGAGCGACCTTCAGTCGGGCCTTCGCCTGGTTCTCCGAGTCCTTCGCCGTCCGGGCCAGGTTCCGCTGGGCCCGCGCGAGCCGTACCCGGTCCCGCTTCTCGTGCTTCGGGTTGACCACCTTCTCCCCAGTCGAGAGGGCCAGCAACGACGTGACACCCACGTCCACACCGACCGTCGCGCCGGCCGGGGCCAGCTCGCGCACCGTCGTCTCGACCCGGATCGCTACGTGCCAGCGGCCCGCCGGGTCACGGGACACTGTCACCGTCGACGGCTGCGCGCCGTCGGGCAGGGGACGGGACCAGCGGATATCCAGCGGCTCGGACATCTTCGCCAACGTCAACTGCCCGGCGCGCCAGCGGAACGCCGACCGGGTGTACTTGGCCGACGGCCGGGACCTCCGCTTCGACTTGAACGCTGGATACTCCGCCCGCTTCGCCCAGAAGTTGACGAACGCCGCCTGGAGATGCCGCAGAGCCTGCTGGAGCGGGACCGACGACACCTCGGCGAGAAACCCGAACTCCTCCGTTTTCTTCCAGGCGGTGAGCATGGTCGACGTCTCCGCGAAGGAAACGCGGCGCTGTTCTCGCCGCCAAGCCCGGTCACGTTCTTCCAGGGCCAGATTGCAGACTTTTCGGACACAGTCGAACGTCCGGTTGAGTCCGTCGACCTGATCGGCGGTCGGGTAGAACCGGTAGCGGTACGCCCGCTGCACCTTCTTCGCCCGTCCCATGCCCACATTCTGCGGTATTTCCCCGTGAAAGGTAGTGGTCCTGCCGTGTCTCTGCCCCCGCGCCGTTTCCTCCTCGCCCAGAAGGACGGGGTTCCCACGGCGGCATCCCGATGACGAACGACACGCCGACCGACGAGGCCATGGGCGCGGTCACAGCGGACGCCATGACACCGGAGACGCGAAAGGCCCGGGCGTCGGCGCGGACGCGGGCCGAGCGGCGCCTGGGCTGGTCACTGTGCGCGCCAGCGGCGATCGTGATCGTGGCGGTCACCGCCTACCCGATCGGCTACGCGATCTACCTGTCGCTGCAGCGCTACGACCTGCGCTTCCCCGGCGCGTCGAAGTTCGTGGGGCTGTCGAACTACGGGACCGTGCTGTCGTCGTCGCTGTGGTGGCAGGCGCTGGCCATCACGATGATCATCGCGGCGATCTCGGTGGCGATCGAGCTCGTCCTCGGGATGGGCTTGGCGCTGGTGATGCAGCGGGCGCTGTTCGGCCGGGGGCTGATCCGCACGGTGGTCCTGATCCCGTACGGGATCGTCACGGTGGTGGCCGCGTTCGGGTGGAAGTACGCGTGGACGCCGAACACGGGCTACCTGTCCGGGCTGTTCGGTGACTCGGCGCCGCTGACCGAGCGGACGTGGGGCATCGCGGTGATCATCCTGGCCGAGGTGTGGAAGACGACGCCGTTCATGGCGTTGCTACTGCTGGCCGGGCTGGCGCTCGTCCCGGACGACCTGCAGCGGGCGGCGAAGGTGGACGGGGCCGGCGCCTGGGCCCGGTTCGTCCGGATCACGCTGCCGCTGATGAAGCCGGCGATCCTGGTGGCGCTGCTGTTCCGGCTGCTCGACGCCTTCCGGATCTTCGACAACATCTACATCCTGACCGGCGGGGCGGCGGACACCCGGTCGGTGTCGATCCTCGGCTACGACAACCTGTTCACCGCGCTGAACCTGGGGATCGGCTCGTCCCTGTCGGTTCTGATCTTCATCGTGGTGGCGATCATCGCGTTCATATTCGTCCGCTTGTTCGGCGCCGCGGCGCCGGGGCGGGAGGCCCAGCCATGACCGCCATCACCTCGACCTCGGCCGCCCCGGCCTCGGCCCGCGCCCGGACGCGGCGGGCAAGCGGTCCCCCGGCCCGCGCTCTGGCCGGCTGGACGGTCGCCAACCTGGTGATCCTCGGTCTGTCGCTGGTGCCGCTGCTGTGGCTGGTGTCGCTGTCGTTCAAGACCCCGGCGAGCATCAGTGACGGCGGGTTCTGGCCGTCGCACTGGACGACGGCGAACTACCGGGGGATCTTCACCACGTCGCTGTTCACCCGGGCGCTGATCAACTCGATCGGCATTGCGCTGATCGCGACGCTGCTGGCGGTGGTGATCGGGTCGATGGCGGCCTACGCGATCGCGCGGTTGGCGTTCCCGGGCAAGGGGCTCCTGGTCGGCCTGTCGCTGCTGATCGCGATGTTCCCGCAGATCTCGCTGGTCAGCCCGTTGTTCAACCTGTGGCGGCAGCTCGGTCTGTTCGACACCTGGCCGGGGTTGATCATTCCGTACCTGACGTTCTCGCTGCCGCTGGCGATCTACACCCTCTCCGCGTTCTTCCGGGAGATCCCGTGGGATCTGGAGCGGGCGGCCGAGGTCGACGGGGCGACGCCGCTGCAGGCGTTCATGAAGGTGATCGCGCCGCTGGCCGCGCCGGGCATGGTGACCACGGCGATCCTGGTGTTCATCTTCTGCTGGAACGACTTCCTGTTCGCGATCTCGCTGACGTCGACGAACTCGGCCCGGACCGTTCCGGCGGCGATCGCGTTCTTCACCGGGGCGTCCCAGTTCGCCGAGCCGATCGGCTCGATCGCCGCCGCCGCGGTGATCATCACGATTCCCATCATCGTGTTCGTCCTGCTGTTCCAGCGTCGGATCGTCGCCGGGCTCACCTCCGGCGCGGTGAAAGGGTAGGGGGCCGCCATGGCCGACATAGTTCTCGACCACGTGACCAAGCGGTTCGGCGACGGGCAGGTCGCCGTGGACGACGCGAACCTCGAGATCGCCGACGGCGAGTTCATCATCCTGGTCGGCCCGTCGGGCTGTGGGAAGTCGACGACGCTGAACATGATCGCCGGTCTGGAGGACATCAGTGAAGGCGAGCTGCGGATCGGCGGGCGGGTGGTGAACGACCTCTCGCCGAAGGACCGGGACATCGCGATGGTGTTCCAGAGCTACGCGCTGTACCCGCACATGACGGTGCGGCAGAACATGGGGTTCGCGCTGTCGATCGCGAAGACACCGAAGACGGAGATCAACCGGAAGGTCGAGGAGGCGGCGAAGGTCCTCGACCTCACCGCGTACCTGGACCGCAAGCCGGCGAACCTCTCCGGTGGGCAGCGGCAGCGGGTGGCGATGGGCCGGGCGATCGTGCGTGACCCGAAGGCGTTCCTGATGGACGAGCCGCTGTCCAACCTGGACGCGAAGCTGCGGGTGCAGATGCGCACTGAGGTCTCCCGCATCCAGGACCGGCTGGGCACGACGATGGTCTACGTCACCCACGACCAGACCGAGGCGATGACCCTGGGTGACCGGGTGGCGGTGATGCGCTCGGGGGTGATCCAGCAGGTCGCGCCGCCGCGCGAGCTCTACGACGCGCCGACGAACCTGTTCGTGGCCGGGTTCATCGGGTCGCCGGCGATGAACTTCCTGCCCGCGACCTACACCGACGGTGTGCTGCGCACGCCGCTGGGTGACCTCGTCCCGGACGAGGCGCGCGGGGGCGCGCTGGCGGCGGCGGGCGGGGACGGCCGGCCGCTGATCGTGGGGATCCGGCCCGAGCATTTCGAGGACGCGTCGCTGGTGGAGGACGCGACCGGGCGCGGGGTGGTGTTCGGGGTGACGGTCGACGTGCTGGAGCATCTGGGCTCGGACACCTACGCCTACTTCAGCGTCGAGGGTGGGCGGGCGAGCATCGCCGAGCTCGACGAGCTGGCCGCCGACGCCGGAACGGTCGACGTCCCCGGCGGGGCGGAACGGTTCGTGGCCCGCCTGGACGTGGCCAGCCAGGCCCGGGAGCACGAGACGCTGAAGCTGTGGGTCGACACCTCGCGGATCCACGTTTTCGACCCGGCGACAGGCGCCGCCGTGCGGGGCTGACGGCCCCGGGTCGGGGCGGCGCGGGGGAAGCGCGGTGGAGCGTGTCGCGGGCCCGGCCCGCCCGTGTCGCGGGCCCGGCGACACGAGCGGGCGGGATGGACGGGGGTGGGGGTCAGAGAGCGGGGGGCCGGCCTTCGAACGGGGTGCTCAGGACGATGATGGCCCGGGTGGAGGCGTTGGCGGCGGAGCGGATCTCCCGCAGCAGGGTCTCCAGGTCGCCGGGCGCGCTGAAGCGGACCTTGAGCAGGTAGCTGGCCTCACCGGCGATGCTGTGGCAGGCCTCGACGGCCGGCAGGCGCCGCAGCTTGTCCGGGACCTCGTCCGCGGCGATCGGGTCGAGGGGGGTGACCGCGACGAATGCGGTGAGCGGGAGCCCGACCTGGGCCGGTTCGACACGCGCGGTGTAGGAGGTGATCACTCCACGCTGCTCGAGGCGGCGGACACGTTGGTGTACGGCGGACACCGACAGGCCGGTACTGCGGCCCAGGTCGGTGTAGCTCATTCGTCCGTCTTGGCACAGTAAGCGGACGATCTCCCGGTCAAGGTCTTCCAGCACGATTCGGAGCGTACGCACGTTGGCGCGGTGCGGTGAGGCCATTCGGCCGTAACGGCCAAGCGGGGCACGGCTTCTGATAGGCCACATTCTGGCACTTGCCTATGCTCAGCGTCTCGACCAGCTTAAACTGTTCGTGTCCACATGAACACCCCGCGTATGTCAACAGACCGGTGGCAATCTGGATGAACCAGGTCATGCCAGGCTGGCCACATGTCCGCCTGGCATAAGATGTGGTGACGAAAGTCCTTCGCTGTCGTTTAGCCCGGCCGTGGCGTTTCTGTTGTCCCGATTCTGTCCTCCGTCGACCGCCTCCCCCGCCTCTGACTCCCGCCCTGACTCCGGTCTCGCGCCCGCCGCCGGCCGCCGCGGTCAGGGACGGTCACGCGCGGTCACGCAGCGCGGCGGCCAGCCGCTCGCACGAGCCGGTGAGGCCGTAATGTCGCGCCAGCTCGGCCACCGCGTCCGGATCGGCCGGCGCGGCGGGCAGCCGGTCGTCCAGCTCGGGCAGTTCGACATCGCGCACGACCTGGACGACCTCGACGGCCGCGTCCAGGTAGTCGGCGGCGGCCAGCAGCCGCCGCGCCGCCCCGGGCGGAAAGCCGGCCGTCTGGCCCTCGGCCGCCGCCGCCCGCGCCCGCGCCAGCGAGCCGAAGCGGGTCACGATCGCCGCCGCCGTCTTCGCGCCGACGCCGGCGACGCCCGGCAGGCCGTCGCTCGGGTCGCCGCGCAGCACCGCGAAGTCGGCGTAGGCCTTCCCGGGGATGCCGTAGCGGGCCCGCACGGCCGCCTCGTCGATGACGGCGAACTTCTCCACCGAGTAGCGCACGCACCGGGCCCGGGCGTCGTCGACGAGCTGGAACAGGTCACGGTCGCCGCTGAACACGTCGACCGGGCCGGCGTGGCGGGTGGTCAGCGTCCCGATGACGTCGTCGGCCTCGTAGCCCGGGGCGGCCGCCGTGGCCAGGCCGAAGGCGGCGAGCGCGGCGTCGATGACCGGCAGCTGCACCGCCAGGTCGTCAGGCACCTCCTCGGCCAGCCCGGCCGGCGCCCCGCCCGCCCCGCTCTCCCCGGCGGGGGCGACCGGCGGCGGTTCGGCCACCCGGTGCGCCTTGTAGGAGGGCAGCAGCGCGACCCGGAACGCCGGGCGCCAGTCGGCGTCGAAGCAGGCGACGAAGCGGCGGGGCCGAGTGTCGGCGATCTGGCGGGCGATGACGTCCAGCAGCCCCCGCACCGCGTTGACGGGGGTGCCGTCGGGCGCCCGCACCGAGCTCGGCACTCCGTGGAACGCACGGAAGTACAGCGACGGCGTGTCGAGCAGCATCAGCCGGTCGCCGGGATCGGCCAGCACCGGATCAGCGGGCACCGGATCAGCGGGCGCGGGACCGGGCAGGTCAGACGAGTGGTGGGCCACCTCGCCACCATAGATCCGCCCTCGCGCGGCGTGGTCATACTCACGTGCGGCGCTACGGGCGCGGGGATGGGCGCGGGCCAGCGCGGTGGCCTACTGTGGCGCCTCGGCCCGCGATCCCCGCGTACCCGGCAAAGGCCGTAGGGTCTGCTTCACACAAGAGTCCCCATGATCGATGGTGGGGAGATCCCGATCGCGGGTGGAGGTGGGCGGTGGGGCTGCGCGAGCGGCTCGCGGGTCGTCGAGTGCTGGTCACGGGCGTGACCGGATTCGTCGGGGAGGCGCTGCTGGAACGGCTGCTGGCCGACTTCCCCGACGTCCGGTTGGTGGTGCTCATCCGGCCCCGCCGGGGCCGGTCGGGCCAGGCCCGGCTGCGCTCCGCCCTGGCCAAGCCGGCGTTCCGCGCGTTGCGGGAACGGCTTGGCGCGGACGGGCTGGCCGCGCTGGCCGCCGAGCGCGTCGAGGTCCTTGAGGGCGACCTGTCGGCGATGCCGCCGCTGCCGCCCGACCTGGACACGGTCATCCACTGCGCCGGTGAGGTGTCGTTCGACCCGCCGATCGACCGGGGCTTCGCGACCAATCTCGGCGGGGTGCAGACGCTGCTGGCGGCGCTGCGCGAGTCCGGGTCCCGGCCGCATCTGGTGCACGTGTCCACCGCCTACGTCGCCGGGCTGCGCTCGGGGCATGTCGCCGAAGGACGCCTGGACCACGACGTCGACTGGCGGTCCGAGCAGGAGGCCGCCGCCCGGGCCCGGGCGAACACCGAGGACGCGTCGCGGACGCCGGAGGCGCTGCGCCGCTTCCGGGGCGAGGCGAACGCCGAGCACGGCCGGGCCGGCGCGCGGACGGTGGCCGGCGACGCCGAGCGCCGCCGCCGGGAATGGGTCGAGTCGACGCTGGTCGAGGCGGGCGCGGCCCGGGCCCGCACGGTCGGCTGGACGGACTGCTACACGTTCTCGAAGGCGCTGACCGAGCGCTATCTGGAGGAGGAGCGCGGCGAGCTGCCGTTGACGGTCGTCCGCCCGTCGATCATCGAGTCCGCGCTGGCCCGGCCGTTCCCGGGCTGGATCGAGGGCTTCAAGATGGCGGAGCCGCTGATCCTGGCCTACGGGCGCGGGGAGCTGCCGGACTTCCCGGCCTCCCCGGACGGGATCATCGACATCATCCCGGTGGATCTCGTCGTCAACGCGATCCTGGCCGCCGCCGCCTACCCGCCGGCGCTGGAGACGATCGAGTACTACACGGTCTGCTCCGGCTATCGCAACCCGCTGTTGCTGCGGGAGCTGTTCGAGAACGTCCGGGCCTACTTCCGGGAGCATCCGCTGGCCCGGCGCGGGCTCGGGGAGATCGCCGTGCCCGACTGGCCGTTCGCCGGGGCGCGGGCGGTGGAGGCGAAGCTGCGCCGGGGTGAGAAGGCGGCGGAGCTGGCCGGGCGGGCGCTGCGGGCGGCGCCGCGCTCGGCGAAGCTGCGCACGATGGCCCGCGAGTACGAGCGGACCGAGGCCCGGCTGGGGTTCCTGCGTCGCTACAGCGACCTGTACAGCGCGTACACGCAGGCCGAGCTGGTCTACGTCGATGACGCGACGCGGGCGCTGCACGAGCGGATGAAGCCGGCCGACCAGGAGGAGTTCGGGTTCGACCCGGCCTGCTACGACTGGGCCTACTACCTGCGGGAGCTGCATTTCCCGTCGGTGACGGCGATCCTGCGGATCCCCCGGCCGGCGGCGGCCCGGTCCGCGGGGCCGCCGGCGCTGGCCGGCGGGGCGGAGACGCTGGCCGTGTTCGACCTGGACGGGACGCTGGTGTCCTCCACGGTCGTCGAGTCCTACCTGTGGCTGCGCCTCGCCGACGCGACGCCGTCCGGCCGGCTGGGTGAGCTGGCCCGGATGGCGGCGGCGATGCCGGGCTACCTGCGGGCCGAGCGGGTCGACCGGGGGCATCTGATCCGCTCCGTCTACGCCCGTTACGCCGGCGCGGACCTGGCGGAGCTGTCGCGGCTGGTCGACGAGGTGGCCGGGGACATCCTGCTGCGGCGGGTGAAACCGGCGGCGATCCGCCGGGTGCGCGAGCACCGGGAGGCGGGGCATCGCACGGTGCTGCTGACCGGGGCGCTGGACGTGCTGACCCGCCCGCTGGCGCCGCTGTTCGACGAGGTGGTGGCGGCGCGCCTGGCGCTGGACGCGGACGGGCGGGCCACCGGCCGGCTGGCGGCGGCGCCGCTGGTCGGGGACGCCCGGGCCGCCTGGCTGCATCACTTCGCCGGCCAGGTCGGCGCGGAGCTGTCCGGGTCGTGGGCCTACGGGGACAGCCAGTCGGACCTGCCGATGCTGCGGGCGGTGGGCAACCCGGTCGCGGTCAACCCGGACCTGGAGCTGCTGCGGGCGGCGCGGTCGTCGAACTGGCGGATCGAGGAGTGGCCGTCCACGCCGGGTGAGCCCCGGGCGGTGGTCGGTGACCGGCGGGAGCGGCTGGTGGCGGCCGGGACGGGCGCGGCCCGCGGGCTGGCCCGCCGTCTCGGCGCCGGGGCCGCCGCCGCCGGGAACGGGGCCGGCGGCGGCAACGGTGTGGGAGGTGGCCGGGCGTGAGCCGGGCGTTGGAGCTCTACCGGTCGCTACCCCGGTACCTGGCGACGCGGGCGGTGGCCGGGCGGCTGCCGGCGCTCGCGTCGGCGGCGGCGAGTGGGACCGCGCCGCTGCGGCTGGTCGAGCGGGACGCGCCGAAACCGCCCGGGCCGGGCTGGGTGACGGTGCGGCCGCGGCTGTCGGGGATCTGCGGGTCGGACCTGGCCACGGTGACCGGCAAGTCGTCGTTCTACTTCTCCTCGCTGGTGTCGATGCCGTTCGTGCCGGGGCACGAGGTGGTGGCCGACCTGGCCGAGGCGGTGACGCTGCCGGACGGGCGGGAGCTGGCGCCGGGCTCGCGGGTGGTGCTCGACCCGGTGCTGTCCTGCGCGGCGCGGGGGCTGGCCGACTGCCCGGGCTGCGCGTCCGGGCAGACGTCCCGCTGCGACCGGGTCACGGCGGGGCATCTGTCGCCCGGGCTGCAGACCGGCTACTGCGCGGACACCGGCGGCGGGTGGAGCCGGGCGCTGGTCGCGCACGTCTCCCAGCTGCGCCCGGTGCCCGCGGGGCTGGACGACGAGCGGGCGGTGCTGATCGAGCCGCTGGCCTGCGCGGTCCACACGGCGCGGCGGGCCGCTCCCGGCCCGGACGACCATGTGCTGGTGATCGGGGCCGGGGCGGTCGGGCTGTTCACGCTGCTGGCGCTGCGGGCGTTCACCCTGGCCGGGCGGATCACGGTGGTGGCCAAGCACCGCCGGCAGGTGGAGCTGGCCCAGGCGTTCGGCGCGTCCGAGGTGCTCCCGCCGGGGCAGGCGCTGGGTGGGGTGCGGCGGGCGACGCGGGCGCTGCGGCTCGACCCGGAGCTGGGCCCGCCGTACCTGATGGGCGGGGTGGACGTGGCGGTCGACTGCGCCGGTTCGTCGGGGTCGCTGGCGACGGCGCTGCGCACGACCCGGGCCGGTGGGCGGGTGGTGCTGTCGGGGGTGCCGACGGGCAGCCCGGACCTGTCGCCGCTGTGGTACCGGGAGCTGGAGCTGGTCGGGTCGTACGCGTCGGCCCGGCGCGGCCCGGCCGGCGAGGCGGCCGACGCGTCGAGCCCGGCCGGGCTCGACGCGCGGGGGGACTTCGAGCTGGCGGCGGAGCTGGCCGCGACCGCGCCGCTGGACGGTGTGGTCTCCGCCCGGTATCCGCTGGCGCGGTGGCGGGACGCGCTCGACCATGCTCTGTCGGCGGGGCGGCTGGGCGCGACGAAGGTCGTCTTCGACGTGATGGCGAGCTGATCGGCGGCCGGGACACGCGGGAGAATGGTGGGGCCGCGAGCCGTGGCACGTGATCGGCACTGGTACATGAGGGGACAGCACAGGTGAGACCGGGTTTTGTGCTCGAGGTCGACGAGCGGACTCCGCCGTTACTCGTCCACCAGGGCGAGGGTTTCGGGCTGGAGCGGTTCCCGCGCGGCACCCGCGTCGTGTACCCGCCGGAGTCCCTGCCCGGGGTCGGTGACGTGGACGCGGCGATCGAGGACGCGCTGGAGCATCCGGAGAACAGCGAGCCGCTGCGGGCGTTGCTGCGGCCGGGGATGCGCCTGACGATCGCGTTCGACGACCTGTCGATCCCGCTGCCGCCGATGCGCCGGCCCGACATCCGCCAGCGGGTGATCGAGAAGGTGCTGACGCTGGCGGCGGCGGCCGGTGTGGACGACGTGGTGCTGATCGTGGCGAACGCGCTGCACCGGCGGATGACGGCGGCCGAGGTCGAGCGGGCGGTCGGCGAGCGGGTGTTCCGCTCGTTCTGGCCGGACAACCTCTACAACCACGACGCCGAGGACCGCGACAACCTGCTGCACGTCGGGCTGACCGAGCAGGGCGAGGACGTCGAGATCAACCGGCGGGCCGCCGAGTCCGACCTGCTGGTCTACGTGAACGTGAACCTGGTGGCGATGGACGGCGGGCACAAGTCCGTCCCGATCGGGCTGGCGTCGTACAACAGCCTGCGCCACCACCACAACAGCCACACGATGGTCCACTCGCGCTCGTTCATGGACCACACCCGCTCGGCCATGCACTCCTCGGCGTGGCGGATGGGCCGGCTGCTGGCCGACCATCTGAAGATCTTCACTGTGGAGACCACGGTGAACAACAAGCCGTTCCCGGGGAAGTACGCGTTCCTGACCAAACGGGAATGGGAGTGGTCGGTCCGCGACCAGGCGATGGCCTACGGGATGTCGCGGGGGCTGGCGGCGATGCCGAACCGGGCCCGGCACAAGCTGTTCCAGGACATCGTGGCGGACTACGAGATCACCGGGGTGCACGCCGGGGAGACCGAGGCCGTCCACGCGAAGACCCTGGCGAACGTGCACCGCCAGCAGCTGGTCGAGGTCGAGGGGCAGAGCGACGTCCTGGTCTTCGGCCTGCCCTATCTGGGGCCGTACAACGTGAACTCGGTGATGAACCCGATCCTGGCGATGTGCCTGGGGCTGGGCTACTTCTTCAACATGTACCGGGGGCGCCCGCTGGTCCGCAAGGACGGCGCGCTGATCATCTACCATCCGCTGACGCAGGAGTTCTCCCAGCTGCACCATCCCTCCTACGTGGACTTCTACGAGGAGGTGCTGGCGTCCTCGACCGATCCGGCGACGATCGAGGCGCAGTTCGAGAAGCAGTACGCGACCGACCCCTGGTACATCCACCTGTACCGGACGTCGCACGCCTACCACGGCGTCCACCCGTTCTACATGTGGTACTGGGGGGCGCACGCGATGGACCACGTCGGCGATGTGGTCTGGGTCGGCGGGGACCGGTCGGCGGCGAAGCGGATGGGTTTCCGGGCCGCCTCGACGCTGGCCGACGCGCTGGAGATGGTGTCGGGGTCGGTGGGGACGAACCCGTCGGTCACCTACCTGCACTCGCCGCCGCACGCGATCGCGGACGTGCGGTGAGCCCGCTGGGGATCGGCTCGGGCGCGCCCCGGCGTTCCGGGCCGGTGGGGGTCGGCGCGCGGGAGATCGTGCGCGGTTTCCGGTGGGGGGCGCGGCCGCCGCTGCCGGCGAGCGCCGAGGAGTATCGGCGCCCGGACGTGGCGCGGGAGTTCCCGACGGCGTGGGCGCGTACGCCCCGGGCGCGGGCGGCGCGGGTCGCGGCGCTGGAGTTCGGGATGGCGCCGGTGATGCGCTCGGCGCTGACGCTGAGCACCCACGGGCTGGACAACCTGGAGGGCTACCGGGACCGGCCGCTGCTGTTCGTGGCGAACCACTCCAGCCATGTCGACACGCCGATGATCCTGTGCGCGCTGCCGGCGGAGATGCGGGCGCGGACGGGGGTCCTGGCGGCGGCGGACTACTTTTTCGAAAGCTACTGGCGGGGCTTGTCGACGGCGTTCCTGTTCGGGACGGTGCCGATCGAGCGGCGCGGCGGGGCGCCGTCGACGACGCCGTCCGACCTGCTGCGCGACGGCTGGAACCTGGTCATCTACCCGGAGGGGACCCGGTCGGCGACCGGGTCGATGGGCCGTTTCCGGCTGGGGGCGGCGCATCTGGCGATCACCAGCGGCGTGCCGGTGGTGCCGGTCGGGATCCGGGGGGCGTTCGCGGCGATGCCGCGGGGACGCTCGTGGCCGGTGCCGGGCAAGCCGGCGATCTCGCTGCGGTTCGGCCGGCCGCTGCCGCCTCCGCCAGTGCCGCCGGCCGCCGCGGGTGGCACGGCCGCCGCGGGTGGCACGGGTGGTACGGCTGCCGGCGAGCGGTCGGAGCGGCAGCGCCTCGCCGAGGAGGTGCGGGGGTTCACCGCGCGGATCAACGCCGAGGTGACGCGGCTGCTGACCGAGGACGCCTCCACCTGGTGGGAGTCGCTGCGGGCACCGGAGCCCGTCTCCCCCGCGCGCGGGACACCGCCGCCCGCCCGCTGGCGGCAGATCTGGGACGCGACGGAGCCGGTCGAGGCGCCCGGTCCGCCGACGGTCTGGGGCCGGTTCGGCAAGAGCTGACCACGCGCCCCGGCGATGTGATTTGCGTCACCCTGTGGACAACCTGTGGATAACTCTGTTGGTGGCGCGGTGGGTTCCTGGGGACGGTCGGGGGATGGCCGGGGATAACCTGTGCGCGACCCTGTGGGCAGGCAGAACCCCTGTGGGCCAGGCGATTTACCCCCTTGCCCCGGCCGCCCGGGTGCCCGTTACTGGAGCCATGCCTCCCACGACGCGCCCCCGCCCGACCGCTCCCAGCGACCGTCCCCTGGCCCTCGCCGGCCGTGCCCGCCGTCCCGCCACCCGGCCGTCGGCGGGGCTGGGCCGCCCGGCCACCCTCTCCCCCGGCGTGGCCCGCTTCGAGGCCCGCAACCGGCTCTCGGCCGAGCTGCTGGCCGCGATCCTCGAGGTCGAGGAGCGTTCCCGCGCCTCCCTCGACGACATCGAGCGGGCCGACGCGCTGGCCGAGCGCCTCATCGCCCGCCGCGCCCGCCGCCTGGCCGGCGCCGCCTGACCACGCCGGGGCGACCCGGTCTCTCACCCGGGCCGGTGGACGCCTCTGGAGCTACTCCTCCCTTCGCAGCCACGGGACGACCCCTCGGAGCTGCTGTGCGCCTACCCGCCGAGAAGATCCCGGCTCGAACGATAGAGCGCCCCGAACTACCCCCTTCTCACCACCCATGTCAGCTCGGGCACCTGATCACCGCGTGCCCGGCCGTCCTCGACCGGCGTCCTGGCAGCGCCGAGCTCTGCGGCCGGATGCGCATGTGAGATCCTTCCGTCGTGGCTACGGGGGCAGGCACGCGTGGCGGTGCCGCTAGCGCGGACTTTTTCGTGTCGTATTCGAAGGTCGACAAGGCATGGGCGGAGTGGATCGCCTGGCAGCTGGAGGCAGGCGGTTACCGGGCAATTCTTCGCGCCTGGGACTTCGTGGCCGGTTCCAGTCGGATTCATGGAATACAGCAGGCCGTGATCATGGCGGCTCGCACGATCGCGGTGGTGTCTGCTGCCTACGTGACGTCGGCCTATGAGGCACCTGAGTGGGAAACTGCGTTCGACAGCGACCGGTCCGGCGCTGGGCGCAAGCTGCTACCTGTCCGGATAGAGGACTGTTCGTTGCCAGGGCTCCTAGGCACGAGGGTCGCGATCGATCTGTTTGACGTGAATGAGGACGTCGCTCGAGAACGGCTGCTTGAGGCCGCGGCCGGAAAGCGCGGCAAGCCCGACCGTCCGCCTGGTTTCCCGGGACGCCGAGATGCCACCGCTCCCCCCCAGTTCCCCAAGCCGGCCTCGGGGTGGGAGGCGGCGTGGCAGCCAGGCCGGTCACCGTTCCCCGGGTTGGCTGCGTTCGACGCAAGCCGGGCGCAGGTCTTCAAGGGCCGAGTCGAGGAGACGCGGCGGCTCGTCCGGGACCTAATGGAGCCGGCGGCGGGCTCCGCCGAGGTCACCGTCATCGTCGGCCCCTCGGGCTGTGGTAAGTCGTCCCTAACCGCCGCAGGCATTGCCCCCGAACTGGCCAAGGAGCCGTCGTGGTTGGTGACCCGGCCGATGCGACCGGGGAAACTACCGCTCACTGCGTTAGCGGAGGTGCTCTCCGCGGCAGCCCGTGGTGTGAGTCTGAACTGGAGCCGCGAGGTGATCTTCTCCCGGCTAGATCAGCCTGGCGCGATGGTGACGCTTGTCGACGAACTCCTGGCCGCGTCGGCGTCACTGGCAGAGCGGCTGCTGCTCGTCGTCGACCAGGCCGAGGAGCTCCTCACCATCTCCGATGCCGACAACCGAAAGCGGTTCCTGGACCAGCTCGCGGCCGTCGCCTCCGGGCCGACACGGGTGGTCCTCACGCTGCGCTCGGATTACTTGGATCAGCTTGTCGCCGCGATACCCGCCGGCGTACGCGTCCGAGCGGAGGTGCTGCACCCCTTAGCGCCGAACCTGCTTCCGATTATAATCACTGAGCCCGCGCGGCAGGCTGGGCTGAGGATCGATAGCCGGCTAGTTGATCGAATGGTCGACGACACTCGCGATGGCAAGGCTCTCCCGTTACTCGCCTACACCCTGCGTCGACTATATGAGGCTGCTCGAGAGCGGCACTCGAACATACTATCCCCAGATCTATACCACATGATCGGTGGAGTCCAGGGCGCTCTCATCGAGCAGGCGGACACTGCACTCGCCGAGGCGGTGACCGCTACTGGTTGCACCAAAAAGGAGGCTCTCGCCGCCCTACTCCGGCTGCTCAGCGTCGATCCGTACGGTCGTCCCACCCGCCGAGCCGTGGACCTCGACCCGTTGAATCAGAAAGTCCGCGGCATACTTACCCCCTTCGTCGCCCGCCGACTGCTCACCGTTGACAGTCGGCGCGGTGGGTCAGCGACCGTAACGGTGGCTCACGAGCGTCTCCTCGCAGCGTGGCGCCCCTTGAAAGACGCCATTGATCAGACGTCGAACCGACTAAGGCAACGCGCGGAAGCGGAGGCCGCCGCATACGCTTGGGCTCGCGCGGATCGCCCCGCAAGTCGCTTGTGGAGCCTTTCGCTCGCCACGAGCACTCGGGCCGCGCTGCCACGGGATGACCTGGTACCCATAGCCCAGACTTTTCTCGCCGCGAGCAGACGGCACGGGCGGCGTCGTCTGGTGACGGTGTTCACAATCCTTGTCGTTATGGTTCTTCTAGCGACTGGCTTCGGAGTCGTGGCCGTCATCAAAAGCCGCGCGGCAGATCACCAGCGCCACGATGCGCAGACGGCGAGCCAGATATCGGCGGCCCGCGCATTGGTATTCGCGGCAGACAAGGCTCGTACCAGCGATCCCGGGACCGCCATCCAGCTTGGCGTCGCGGCCTACGGGACCCATCCGGACGTTGAGACGAAAACAAGCCTCGTCAATACGCTGACGGCGAGTCGATTTATTGCGCGACTTACCGGACAGAAAGAGCCGGTTGCATCAGTCGCATTCTCGCCCGACGGAAAGTCGATCGCGAGTGGAAGCCTAGACGGCACAGTGGCACTGTGGGACGAGTCCACGCCCATGCTATCTTCCCGTCCGCCCTGGATCCTTCCTGGCCACAGCGCTGCAGTTACGTCAGTCGCTTTCTCGCCTCGCGGCGGTCTTCTCGCGGCCGCCGGCCAAGACAACACAATAGTTCTGTGGGATGTGTCGAACCCCGGCAGGCCCCGCCGGCTTCCGCAAGTGATTGTGGGACACAAGAACCCAGTGGTAAATAATTCTATAACGTCGATCGCGTTCTCTCCATCTGGGAACATTATCGCCGCTGGTGGCGCCGACAATACTCTGACCATCTGGGATGTATCCAATCCAAGCCGCACCGTCGAGATTGGCGATTCATTCACGGCCCACGCCAGCGATCTTGGATTCATTGAGGCAGTTGCGTTCTCCCCGAACGGCCGTATGCTTGCGGGCGCGGGTTTTGGCGGCGGGTTTGACAACGCTTCCGATGCTGTCAACATATGGGACATCTCGCGCCCGGCTTCCCCCCGACATCTCGCGACGTTAGGCTATGTGGCCAGCTCTCTCGACTTCTCTCCGGACGGGCGGGTACTGGTCGCTCCAGGCGGGAAAACTGGATTGTGGGACCTGACCGACCCAAGTCGGCCTCGCGGCCTCAGCGGCCCGACCCTGGATGGCTCGGCGGTGTTTTCACCGGACGGGCGGACGCTCGCTGTGAACATAGGCCAAACTGTGGGTTTGTACGACACATCAGACCTGTCACACATCAGCCGTCGAGGATCGCCCCTGTCCGGTCACCAAGCCGCGGTAAACGCTTTGGGCTGGTCGCCGGACAGCCAGACCCTCGCGACGGGCAGCGCGGATGACAGCGTGATCCTGTGGGACATGTCTGATCAGGGCCTTCCACGCCGCCTCGAGAAGCCCATCAGTGGGCTCGATCAGCCTGTCTACGAATTCGCCTTCGGGCCAGATGGAAAAGTTCTCGCGACGTATGGCGCCGATAGCTACAGCAAGGTTCAGCTGTGGAATATGGAAAATCCTAACAGTCCGCAACGCCTCGGCGCGGTACCGACAGGGCTGATCAGCCCGGGCGTGGGCACCTCGATCGCATTGTCGGCCGACGGTCGGATCTTGGCGACCGGGGGTGAGGGCAACACAGTCCGGTTATGGGACATCACTAACGCGAGGCAGCCCAAACAGCTAGGCCAGGGCTTGGTCGGCACCGGTGGCAGCACAGAGTTCTCCACCGACGCGCTCGCTTTCTCGCCGCGGGGCGCCCTGCTCGCCGTTGGTGGCACGTACAACGTTCTCGACCTCTGGGACCTGTCTGACCCCAGCCGGCCGCGCCACATCGGTCGTACGCTCCAGGTAGGTCAGCGGAAGTCGGACGGATTTCGTATAGACCAGGTAACTTCCATTGCATTCTCACCGGACGGTCGGATGCTCGCGACTGGAACCCAGGACAATAACTCGATTGTCATCTGGGATATATCCGTTCCGAGCGCTCCCCGGCGGGTCGGGGAGCCGTTGACGGGTAGCAGTGGAGATGTACGGAGCATGGCGCTCTCGCCGGATGGCCATACTCTAGCAAGCAGCAGTAATGATGAGATCACTCTGTGGGGCATTTCAGAATCAAAGCAGGCATATCGCCTCACTCAGCCATTTACCGGTGGTGGATCGCTCTCGTTCTCCCCAGACGGCCGTGTGCTGGCCGCAGCCGAAAACGACAAGGCAACCTTGTGGGATATGGAAAACTCGGGCAGTCCTCGGCAGCTCGGGGATCCAATCCCAGGAAAGCGTGTTGTCAAGTTTTCGCCGAGCGGTCACATTCTGATTGTCGGAGATGACGGAAGCACGATAGGCATCTGGGACACCAGGCCACTCATGGCCCTTATCGAGGATCCTCTTCGGTTTGCCTGTGGACGGGACGGCAATGGTCTCGCGGACACACTTTGGAACTTCTATGCTCCTGGAATACCACACCGGAATCCGTGCCGCCGTTAAGGTGTGGACTGACCGCGGGCCCTGCCGCTCGAAGCGGCCAAGCGTTCTCTCACCGGAAGGCGACCCAAGCCCACCACCAAGCCCGACTGGCCGCCGAAACGGGCCCCGTGATTATGCTCCTACACCAGGGCTGCGACAAAGTCGTGATCGGCGTGTCGGCTGGCGTCGCGGGCTGGTAGCGGCTATGGCGGCGCGGTGAGGGTGGGCCCCGGAACGGGCGGACGCGGCGCCCACGGGATGATCGAGGTTCCTACACCATGATCGTCCAAGAGTGGGGCCGCGTCCGTGCCTTTAGTGTCGCCTACCCTCGTTCCCGATGGCCAACGGGCCCGGCTGGCGGCCAGAGCCGTCGAGCGGCCCTTCGGTCTGCTCGACGCGTTGGACGCGGTACGCGACCGCCGTCGGCGCCGTGGGCGCCGCTTCGGCCTGGCGTCGGTGCTGGCGCCGTGGTTCGCCGGTGTTCTGGCTGGTCAGCAGACCTTCGCCGCGGTCTGGGAATGGGCGGTCGACCTGCCCGCGGGCCTACTCCCCGCCTTCGGGTTGCGCCGTGGGGTGCCGTCCGAACGGACGATCCGGCGCCTGGTCGAGCGCTGTGACCCGGTCGCGCTGGACAAGGCGCTCTCGGGCTGGATCGCCCAGGCCACGGCGGTGACGGACCCGCCGGCCGGGCCGCGGGGGCTGGCCCTCGACGGGAAGACCCTCAAGGGCGCCCGGTCGTTCACCGAGACCGGGACGATGAGCCAGGAAGCGGTCGTCGAGGCGGTCTGGCACGACACCGGGATCGCCGCCGGCCACCAGCGGGTCGTCGGTGGCGACGAGATCGCCGCGGTCGAGGCGCTGGTCGGCCGGCTCGAGCTGACCGATGTCCTGGTCACGGTGGACTCGCTGCATTCCCACACCCGGCTCGCCCGGAAGATCCGGGCCAGGGGCGGCCACTGGCTTTTCGTGATCAAGGGAAACCAGCCGACTGTCCACACGAACCTGACCCGGCTGCCCTGGGACCGGTCACCGGACCTGGTCACGACGACCGAGAAGGCCCACGGCCGGACCGAGGTCCGCTCGTTGAAGGCGCTGACCGTCATCACGCCGGCGCTCGTCGGTTTCCGGGGCACGAAACAGGTCGTCGAGCTGCGCCGGCGGACCCGGCGTAAGAAGACCGTCACCTCGAAGCCGACAGTGTCCGACGAGGTGTTCTACCTGGTCACCAGCCTGCCCGCCGCACAGGCCCACCCCCGCCACCTCGCCGCTCGGGCTCGTGGGCACTGGACGGTCGAGGCCGTCCACCACGTCCGCGACCGCGTGCTCGACGAGGACCGCCACGCCGTCCGCACCGGCAACGCCGCTCTCGCCTGGGCAATCGCCCGCGACACCGCGATCAGCGCGCTACGCCTGGCGGGTCACCAGAGCATCGCCCAGGCCATGCGAGCCACCGCCCGCAGACCCGAACGCGTCCTCCAGATCATCGACCTGATCAGCGCAACCGGACTTTGACGGCGCCCTGCTCCTACACCGTCCGACGGTCATACGGACCTCAGTGGTGGGCGTGCGGATGGAGGTGGAGGGGGTCGTCGGGGTGGTCGTGGGGGTGCTGGGCGGCGCCGAGGCGGTGTTCGAAGCCGGGCAGGGCGACCCGGTACATGCAGGTGTCGCAGTTCATCCGGATGTCGCCGGCCAACGCCTCGCGGTAGCGCTCCAGCACCAGGTCGGCCAGCTCGTCGGTGTCGCCGAGCAGGCCGGCGACGGCGACCGTCACCTCGGGATGGTCGGCGGCCCAGGCCCGGGCCTGGGCGGCGACCCGGTCGGGCAGCAGCCCGCCGAACAGGAAGTACGGGGCGACGACGACCGAGGTGGCGCCGAGGCGGCGGGCCCGTTCCAGTCCGGCCGGAACGCCCGGTTCGGCCAGGCTGATGAACGCGAACTCGACGTCGGTGTAGGCGCGGCCCTCGCGCAGCAGGCGGGCGAGCTTGGCGACCTCGGCGTTGGCGTCCGGGTCGGTCGAGCCCCGCCCGACCAGCAGGACCGTGGTCGGGCCCGGCCCGCGGACGGCGGCGATCCGGTCGGCCAGCATCGTCAGCAGCGTCGGGTGCGGGCCCAGCGGCCGGCCGTAGGCGTAGGTGAGGCCGGGGTGGCGCTGGGTCTCGCGGGCCAGCGAGCCGGGGATGTCGCCCTTGGCGTGTCCGGCCGCCACCAGGGTGAGCGGGACGACGCCGAGGCGGCGGTGACCGGCCGCGACGAGGCGGGCGACGGCGTCGGCGACCGGCGGGGCGGACAGCTCGATGAACCCGCCGTCGACCGGCAGGCCGCCAGCCCGGGCCCGGACCCGGTCGACGAACGCCCGGAACTGGGCCGCCCCGACGGTCGAGCGGGTGCCGTGCCCGACGATCAGCAGCGCCGGGTCGGAGGTCACCCGGTCCTCCCCGCGTAGAGGAGGGCGTTGAGGGCGGCGCCGGCCACGGCCGCCCCGCCCTTCTCTGACCGGTTGGACAGCGCCGGCAGGCCACTGGCCCGCAGCGCCTCCTTCGACTCGACCGCGCCGACGAACCCGACGGGCAGGCCGATGACCAGGGCCGGGCGCGCGGCGTCGGCCAGGCCGAGCAGTTCCGCCAGGGCGGTCGGGGCGCAGCCGACGACCCAGACGGCGCCCGGGCCGACCTCATCGAGGGCGAGGTCGATCGCGGCGGCCGAGCGGGTCCGCCCGTCGCGGGCGGCCGGGTCGGCCGGGACGTCGCCGAGGCGGCAGACGACGTCGCGGGTGGTGATCGCGGCGGCGGTCATCCGCACATCGGCGACGATCGGCGCGCCGTCGGCGAGCGCCGCCGCCCCGGCGGCCAGCGACGCCTCGTCCCAGACGAGGTCGGTGGCGTATGAGAGGTCGGCGCTGGCGTGCACGACCCGTTCGACGACGGCCCGGGCCAGCGGCGGCAGGCCGGTCGTGTCGATGCGGGAGCGCAGGATCTCGTACGAGCGGACCTCGATCGGGTGGACGGGCCGGGCCGGCCAGGGACCCGGGCCGGCGGTGTCGTTCAGGCCCATCGGTAACCCCGCGGCGTCACCATGCGCCCGTCGACCAGACGGGTGGTGGACGCGCCGACGATGACCGTGGTGGTCATGCCGACCCGGGCCTGGGCGGCGTCGGTGCACATCTGGGCCAAGGTGATCACCTCCGTGTGCTGGCCGGCGCGGGAGGCGTCGGTGACGATCCCGACCGGGGTGTGGGCGGGCCGGTGGGCGGCGAGGGTTTCCAGGGCGTCGCGGAGCTGGTGGGTGCGCCGCGCGCTGCGCGGGTTGTAGAAGGCGACGACGAGGTCGGCGTCGGCCGCGGCCTGGACCCGGCGCGCGATGACCGGCCAGGGGGTGTGCAGATCGGACAGGCTGATCAGGGCGTGGTCGTGGCCCAGCGGGGCGCCGAGCAGCGCGGCGGCGGCCTGCGCGGCCGACACGCCGGGCACGCCGACGACGTCGATCGGCCGGTGGACGTCGAGCCCGTCGGCGCCGGCGATGACGGCGTCGGTGGCGAGGTCGAGGGCGGGGCTGGCCATCGCGTAGATGCCGGCGTCGCCGGAGCCGACGAGGGCGACGGCGTGCCCGGCCCGGGCCAGGTCGACGGCCGTGCGGGCCCGTTCCTCCTCGGCGCCCAGGCCGCTGGTCCGGATGGCGGTGCCGGGGCGGAGGAGGTCGGCGACGGCGTCGACGTACTGGTCGAGGCCGACGACCACGCCGGCGCGGGCGAGTTCGGCGGCGGCGCGGGGGGTGAGCAGGTCACGGGCGCCGGGGCCGAGGCCGACGACCGCCAGGCGGCCGCGGGGGCGGTGGCGGCTGATCGCGACGGTGGCATGCGCCGAGGCCCGTTTGGCCGCGACGATCTCACCGGTGGGGACATGGCGGTCGGGGTCGAGGCGGCTGGCGGCCTCGGCGACGCTGGGGGTGTTGACGGCGGCGGCGACGACCGCCGACGGGTTGGGGACCGGCACGGTCGCGAGGAGTTCCGCCGGGTAGGTGACCAGCGGCCAGCCGCGCTCGGCGGACAGGGCGAGCAGGCCGGGTTCATCGGCCTTGACCGACGCGGTGGCCAGGTGGCGGACCGAGCGCGCGGACAGCCCGGCGTCGGCCAGCGCGCCCTCGACGAGCGCGGCGATCTCGGCGGCGGGGGCGCCGCGGCTGGCGCCGACGCCGATGACGAGGCTGGCCGGCCGGTAGGTGACGGTGGGGACGCCGGTCGGGGCGGCCGGGTGGGGGCCGGTCCGGTCGGTGATGACGATCGCGGCCGCGGGCCGACCGGCCGGGGTGGCGGTGACGTTCGGTGGCAACGGCGGCGTCGGGTGGGTCTCGTCGGCGGCAAGGGCGACTTGGGCGCCGGACAGGACGGCCGCGCCGAGCGCGGCCAGGGCGGGGCGGCTGTCGGCGTCGAGGCGCAGCCCGGCGTCGGCGCCGAAGGTGTCCAGGGCGCTGGTGCCGGTGGCCTCGCTGGCGGTGGTGATGACGGGGGTGGCGCCGAAGTGGTCGGCGAGGCGCTGGGCGAGGGCGTTGGCGCCGCGGTGGCCGCCGGTGACGGGGATCGCGAAGCGGCGGGCCTCGTCGACGCAGACGACCGGCGGGTCGGTGTGCTTGTCGGCCAGGAGCGGGGCGAGCAGGCGGACGGTGGCGCCGACGGCGAGGAAGCAGACGATGGCGCCGGCGTCGGTGAACGCGGCGGCCAGCGCGCCGGCGGGCCGGCCCGGATAGAGGCGGGCCTCGGGCCAGCGGGCGGTCAGCTCGTCGGCGGCGGCGCGGCCGGCGGCGGTGACCGCGACCAGCGCGATCGGCCCGGCGGGCCCGGCGCGCCCGGCGGGCGTGGCGGGGTCCGGGACGGTCGGGGGCGATGTCATGGGCGCTCCGGTCGGGTGCCGGTGAGGAGGATGACCGGGTTGGTCGCGGCCAGCCGCGGGCCGCCGTCGGGCAGCGGGGCGATCCGGGCGGCGGACAGCTGCGTGCCGGAGACGTCCAGGCCGGCGTCGGCCAGCGCCGCCCAGGTCGGGCGGACCCGGTCGAGGGCGACGAGTGCGACGACGACCACTCGGCGGGCGAGCGCGGCGCAGGCGGCGGCGACGTCGGGGCCGCCGCCGCCGACGAACACGGCGTCGGGGTCGGGCAGGCCGGTCAGCGCGGCCGGCACGGTACCCGTCCGGGCGTCGACGCGGACCTGGTGGCGGGCGGCGTTGGCCTGGATCAGCGCCAGCGCGCCCGGGTCGCGGTCGATCGCGACGGCGGCGGCGCCGAAGCGGGCGCACTCGACGGCGACCGAGCCGCTGCCGGCGCCGACGTCCCAGACCAGGTCGCCGGGGCCGGGGCCGAGCGCGGCCAGGGCGACGGCCCGCTGCTCCGCTTTGGTGATCATCGAGTCGCGGTGGGTGAAGGCGTCCTCGGGCAGGGCCCAGCGGTGCGGGGAGCGGCGGCCGCCGAGCAGCCACGACGGCCCGGCCGGCGCCGGAACAGGCTCGTGGTGGGTGACGAGGACGACGTTGGGCTCGGCCCAGTCATCGCGGGCGGCGGCCTCGCTCGGGCTGTACCAGCCGGTCCGTTCGGCGGGCTGGCCGAGATCCTCGGCGACGAACATCCGGACTGTTCCGGCCCGGTCGTCGGCCAGGGCGCGGCCGATCGCGGTGGGACCGCCGCCGGGAGCGGTGAGCACGGCGGTCAGCGGCGCCGCGCGGGCGACGTTGACCGCGCGGGCCAGCCCGCCGTCGCCGTCCGGGCCGGCCCGGCCGTGGGCGCTGACGACGGCCGCGCCCTCCCAGGGCAGGCCGGCGCGGGCGAAGGCCAGCGACACCGACGAGCGGGCCGGCAGGACCGTCACGGCGAGGCCGCCGTCGACGGCGAATCCGTCGGCCAGGGCCCGCAGCCGGCGCAGGACCCCGAACAGGCCGGGGTCGCCGGAGGCGACGACGACCGCCCGGGCGGCGGCGCCGGCGCGGCGCAGGTAGTCGGCCAGGGCGGCCAGGCCGGGTTCGAGCGGGCCGAGCGCGATCCGGGTCGCGCCGGCCGGGACGAGGTCGTCGAGCGCGGCCAGGTGCCGGCGGCCGCCGGCGACGCAGCCGGCGGCGGCCAGCGCGGCGCGGGCCGGCTCGTCCGGCGCGCCCCCGTCCCAGCCGATCACCGTCACCTGGCCGGGCGTGGCGTTGGCCGCGGTCACGGGCGGGCGCGCAGGGCGGCGCGGGCGGCCGGCTCGGCTCGGCGGAAGCCGTGGAAGTGCCCCGGGTGGTAGAGGTGTGAGCGGGTGCCGCCGGCGGCGAGCGCCGGGCCGACGAGGACAAGGGTGTGCTTCCACAGCTTGTGTGTCCGCACGGTGTCGGCCAGCTCGGCCAGCTGGCAGCCGACGACGAGTTCCTCGGGCCAGCTGACCCGGTAGGCGATCAGGCAGGGGGTGTCCTCGGGGTAGCCGCCGGCGGTCAGCTCGGCCTGCAGCTGCCCGGCGCGGGCGGCGGAGAGGAACAGGGCCATGGTCGTGCCGTGGCGGGCGAACTCGGCGACGGACTCACCGGCCGGCATCGGGGTCTTGCCGCCCTCCAGGCGGGTCAGGATGACCGACTGGGCGACCTCGGGGATCGTCAGTTCCCGGTGGGCGGCGGCCGCCGCGGCGGTGAAGCTGGACACGCCGGGCACGATCTCGACGGTCAGGCCGAGCTGCTCGCAGTAGGTGAGCTGCTCCTGCACGGCGCCCCACAGCGCCGGATCGCCGGAGTGGACGCGGGCGACGGTGAGCGCCCCGTCGGCGGCCCGCCGGTAGACGGCCTGGACGCCTTCGAGTGGCAGCGCGGCCGAGTCGACGATCTCGGCGCCGTCGCGGGCGTGGGCCAGGACGTCCGGGTGGACCAGCGAGGACGCCCAGATCACGATGTCGGCGGCGGCGATCGCCGCGGCGGCGCGGAACGTGAGCAGGTCGGCGGCGCCGGGGCCGGCGCCGACGAACGTCACCCGGCCGGCGGTCGGGGTTGCGGTCACGGGGCGCCTCCGCTGTCGGGGTCGCTGTCGGGGGGGCCGGCGGGCCGGCGGGTGGAGATGACGGTGGACAGGTAGGGGCCCGCCGCGGCGGCGGGCAGGTCGCCGGTGGGGAGGATGTCCTCGCCGGGCAGGCCGAGCGCCGCCCCGTAGACGCCGTCGCGGCCGGCGGCGGCCAGCACGGCCAGGACGTCGGGCAGGGCCCGGCCGCCCTTGTAGGCGACGACGGTGTCGTGGTCGGCGACGGCGCGGCGGTAGGCGTCCAGCCCGGCGGTCAGCGGCAGCAGGGCGACGGTCTCGGCGCCCACAGCCAGCACGGTGCCGGAGCGGGCGGCCAGGTCCTGCATCGCGGTGATGCCGGGGACGGTGGTGACGGTGGTGTCCGGGCGCAGCGCGCGGACGGCGGCGGCCAGCGCGGTGAACGTCGAGTACACGTTCGGGTCGCCGATCGTGGCGAACGCCACGGTGCCGCCCGGGTGGGCGTCGAGGGCGGCCGCGACGGTCGCGGCCGGGCCGGCGTAGTCGGCGGCGCCGGTCATCCGGAACGGCAGCCGGCGCGGCGGCGGGCCGGCCGGGTCGAGATGGGCCAGCACGATCGCCTCGGCCCGGCCGGCCTCGGCGTCGCCAGCGGTCCCGGTTGCGCCCGCCCCGGCCGGGGCGGGCCGGGCGGGGCCGTAGGGGCCGTGGCCGTCGCTGACCGGGACGAACACGACGTCGGCGCCGCGCAGGGCGCGGACGGCCTTCATCGTGACCAGCTCGGGGTCGCCGGGACCGACCCCGACGCCGACCAGCCGGCCCGGGACCGAACCGGCCCGGCCAGCGCGGTGGGCGGGGCCAGCGCGGTGGGCGGGGCCAGCGTGCTCGGCGCTCATGCCGGTCCCGCTGGCGCGGGTGGCGCGGTCCGGGCGGCGCGGGCGGCCGCGACGAGCCGGACCGGCGCGCCGGGCAGCCCGGCCCAGTGCAGGTGCAGGTAGGAGGCGTGTACCCGGGCCCCGACGAACCCTTCGGCCCGTCCCGGGACGCCGGCGCGGGCCTCGATTCTCCAGGCCGGCGACCAGCGGCCGGCCGGGGCGGCGCCGGTCAGGGTGGTGTGGTGGAACTCGTGGGCCCGCACGGGTGTGCCGGCCGGGGCCAGGACGCTGGCGGTGGCGGCGACGGCGCGGCGGTAGCCGAGGGTGAGCCGGCCGGACATGGCCGCCGTCGTATGGAGGACGTCGCACATGGCCCGGCCGTCCAGTGCCCGGCCGAGGTAGAGCAGGCCGGCGCACTCGCCGACGACGGGCCGCCCGGCCCGGGCGAACGCGGCGACCTCCGCCCGCAGCGGGGTGTTGGCGGCCAGGTCGGCGGCGTGTTCCTCGGGGAAGCCGCCGCCGACGATCAGCGCGTCGGTCCCGGCGGGCAGCGTCTCGGCGCTCAGCGGGTCGAACGCGACGGTTTCCGCGCCGGCCGCGGCCAGCAGTTCGGCGTGCTCGGCGTAGCCGAAGGTGAACGCGGCGCCGGCGGCCAGCGCGACCCTTACCGGCCGGCCGTCCGCCCCGTCCGCCGTCGGCGTCGGCGGCGTCGTCCGCCTCGCCGCCGCCGTCAGGGCCGCCGGGTCCCAGCCGGCCGGGATCGCGAGCGGCCCGGCGGCTCGGGCGGCGCGCAGGACGGCGTCGAGGTCGACCCCGGCCGTGACCAGCGTGGCCAGCGCGTCGAGGGCGGAGCGGGCGGCGGCCGCCCGCTCCGGCGCCGGGACGAGCCCGAGGTGGCGGGAGGGCACGGTGACGGTGTCGTCGCGGCGCAGCGCGCCGAGCACCGGGACCGGGGCCCGGCCGGGCCCCGGGTCGGCCAGCGCGGCCCGCAGCACCTGCTCGTGGCGGGCCGAGCCGACCCGGTTGAGGATCACTCCGGCCAGGGGCAGCCGGGGGTCGAAGGCGGCGTAGCCGGCGACGAGCGCGGCGACCGAGGCGCCCATCCCGCGGGCGTCGACGACCAGCACGACTGGGGCGGCCAGCAGCCGGGCGACGTGCGCGCTGCTGCCGTGGCCGGGCTCCTCGCCGGCGGCGGGGTCCGGCGCTGACATCCCGTCGAACAGGCCCATCACTCCTTCGACGACGGCGATGTCCACCGGGTGGCCAGCCGCGCGGCCGGCGGCGGCGACGCCGTGGGCGAACAGCGGGCCGATCCGTTCGGCCCCGCACAGCACTGGGTCGAGGTTGCGGCCGGGAACGCCGGTGGCCAGCGCGTGGTAGCTGGGGTCGATGTAGTCGGGGCCGACCTTGTGGGGGGAGACGGTCAGCCCCCGGGCGCGCAGCGCGGCCATCAGCCCGGTGGCGACGGTCGTCTTGCCGGCGCCGGAGGCCGGGGCGGCGATCAGCAGCCGGGGGACGTCGAGGTGCGCGGTGTGACGGGGCGCGGCGCTCACCACTCGATCCCCCGCTGGCCCTTCTGCCCGGCGTCCATCGGGTGCTTGACCTTGGTCATCTCGGTGACGAGGTCGGCCGCGTCGAGCAGCGCCGGCGGGGCGTCGCGGCCGGTGATGACGACGTGCTGGCCGGCTGGGCGGGTCCGCAGGGTGGCGACGACCTCGGCGGTGTCGAGCCAGCCCCACTTCATCGGGTAGGTCAGCTCGTCGAGGACGTAGAGGCGGTAGGTGGCCCCGGCCAGGTCGCGGCTGATCTGGGCCCAGCCCTCGCGGGCGGCGTCGGCCGCTGAAAGCTCCGCGCCCTCAGGGCGGCGCAGCCAGCTCCAGCCCTCGCCCATCTTGTGCCAGGTCACCGGGCCGCCTTCGCCGGTCGCCGCCAGGGTCTTCAGGGCCCGTTCCTCGCCGATGCGCCACTTGGCCGACTTCACGAACTGGAAGACGCCGATGGGCCAGCCCTGGGCCCAGCCGCGCAGGGCCAGCCCGAACGCGGCGGTCGACTTCCCCTTCCCCGGGCCGGTGTGGACGATCAGCAGCGCGCGGTCCCGGCGGGCGCGGGTGGTCAGCCCGTCGTCCGGGACCGTGCTCGGCACTCCGCGTGGCATGTCGGTGTCCTTTCGGCCGGCCGGTCAGGCGGCGCGGCGGGCCCGGCCGGGCCCGCCGGCGGCCGCGTCGAGCGCGGCCAGGGGGATCAGCTCGGCCCGCAGCTGCGCGGCGAGCCGGCCGGCCAGGCCGAGGCGGACCGGTCCCCGCTCGCAGTCGACGACGACGGCCGGGATGCCGGCGCGGGCCAGCGCCCGGGCCGCGGGCGCCGGGTCGGGGCCGGCGGTGGCCCGGCCGTCGGTGACGATGACGAGCAGGGGGCGGCGGTCGGGGTCGCGGCGGTGTTCGACGGCCAGCACCTGCCCGGCCAGGGTCAGCCCGGCGGCCAGCGGGGTGCGCCCGCCGGTGGGCAGGCCGGCCAGGCGGGCCGCGCCGACCTCGACGCTGGACGTCGGCGGCAGCGCCAGGCTGGCGCCGACGCCGCGGAAGGTGACCATCCCGATCCGGTCGCGGCGCTGGTAGGCGTCGAGGAGCAGGGACAGGACGGCTGTGCCGACCGTCCGCATCCGGTCGCGGGCGGCCATGGACCCGGAGGCGTCGACGGCGAACAGGACGAGGTTTCCCTCCCGGCCGGCGCGGATGGCGCCGCGCCGGTCGGCCGGGCGCAGCACGAGGGCCGGGCCGGACCGGCCGCGGGCGCGCTGGAACGGGGCGGCGGCGCGGACGGTGGCCGGCAGGTGCAGGCCGTCGGCGTCCGGGTGGGCGCCGATGACGGCGCCGCGCTGCGTGCGGGCGCGGGAGCGGCGGCCGGCGACGCCGCCCGCGCGGGCCGGGGCGGCCTCCAGCCGGCGGGGGCGGAACGCCGCCCCGAGCCCCCCGCTCGCCACCGGCTGGCCGTCGCGGCGGTCCGGACTCTCGCGGCCGTCCCGGCCGTCCCGGCCGTTCAGGCCGCTCGGGCCGCTCGGGCCGCTCGGGCCGCTCGGGCCGCTCGGGCCGTTTGGGCCGTTCAGGTTGGGCCCGCCGTCGCCGGTGGGCGGGGCGGACGCCGAGGCGGGGGCCGGTTGCGGCCCGGGCCGGGGCGCGGGCGGCAGTGGCCCGGCTCCGTCCCCGCCGGGCGCCGCCGGCGGGGGCGGGGCCGGCCGGCCGGGCGAGCCAGCGCCGCCGGCGTCGCCCCCCTCGCCGCCCCCGCCCCCGCCGCCCGGGGGCGGCCCCTCGGGCTCTGGCTCGCGCTCGGGTTCGGGGCCGAGCGCGGCGTCCAGCGCCGCGTCGAGGGCGGCGTCGTCCTGCCCGGGGTCGTCGAACGGGCCGCGCCGGCGCCGGTGCGGCAGCGCGAGGCGGGCGGCGCGGCGGATGTGGGCGGTGGCGACGGACGCCGCGCCCTCCCAGGCGGCCAGCGCGAGCGCGGCCCGGGCCAGCACGACGTCGCCGCGCATCCCGTCGACGTCGAACTCGGCGCAGACGGCGGCGATCTGGCGCAGCGCCTCGTCGGGCAGGGCGACGCCTGGCAGCGCGGCGCGGGCGGTGGCGATGCGGGCGGCCAGCGCGGCCTCGGTACCGGCCCAGCGGGCGGCGAACGCGGCCGGGTCGGCGTCGTAGTCGAGGCGGCGGCGCACGACGTTGGCGCGGGTCGCGGGGTCGCGGCTGGCCGCGACCGCCACCGACAGGCCGAAGCGGTCGAGCAGCTGCGGGCGCAGCTCACCCTCCTCCGGGTTCATCGTCCCGACCAGCAGGAAGCGGGCGGCGTGGCGCAGCGACACCCCGTCGCGTTCGACGTGGGCGGCGCCCATCGCGGCCGCGTCGAGCAGCAGGTCGACGAGATGGTCGGGCAGCAGGTTGACCTCGTCGACGTAGAGCAGGCCGCGGTGGGCGGCGGCCAGCAGGCCGGGGCGGGCGGCGGTGACGCCCTCGGCCAGCGCCCGGTCGAGGTCGATGGAGCCGGTGACCCGGTCCTCGGAGGCGCCGACGGGCATCTCGACGAGGCGGGCCGGGCGGTCGCGGGCGGCCGCGCCGTCCGGGTGGGGGCCGTCCGGGCAGGCCGGGTCGGGCCCGGCCGGGTCGCAGGAGAAGCGGCAGTCCTCGACCACCCGGACGGCGGGCAGCAGGGCGGCCAGGCCGCGCACGGCCGTCGACTTGGCGGTGCCCTTCTCGCCCCGGATCAGCACCCCGCCGATCGACGGGGAGACGGAGCCGAGCAGCAGCGCCAGGACGAGGTCGTCCTGGCCGACCACCGCTGACAGCGGGTACGGGATCACGCGGCGGTTCCTCCCCAGGGTGTCCTCGCCCTCGGTAACCTTCTCGGGCGGCTGGAGTATCCTGGCTCCCGGATCGCCGCTGGTCTCGGGCCTTCCAGCCGCTGCGCGGCCGTGGCGAGCTGTCGAGACACCGCTCCCCGGTCACAGTGGCGGGACCGCGCCGGATTCCCACCGGCTTCCTCCACTGCCGTCCGACCACCCAGCATGGCACACGATCCGTCCCGACGTGCCCGTTCACGGTGGTGGGTGGGCCGCGTACGGTCGACGGCATGGTCCCGCCCGGGCGCCCGCCGCGTCCCACCCGCGCCCGCGACGCGCTCGGCCGGCCGTTGCCGCCGGGTGTGGCGGGTGTGGCGCCGGTGGACGAGCGGCCGCGCCCGCCGGCCGAGGCGCTGGAGCTGGCGGGGCGGTTGCTGGCGGCCGGCCGGCCGTTCCAGGCTCATGAGGTGCTGGAGGCGGTGTGGAAGGCGACGCCGGCGCGCGACCGGGAGGAGCGGGCACTGTGGCGGGGGCTGGCGCAGCTCGCGGTCGGCCTCACCCATCAGGCGCGGGGTAACCGGGCCGGAGCCGTCGCGGTGCTGCGGCGGTCCGCCGCCACGCTGGCAGGCGCGGGCGATGTCGCCGAGCGTCACGAGGTGGACGCCGCGGGACTGGCCGCGTGGGCGCGGCGGCGGGCGGAGGCGGTCGCCGGCTCGATGGAGTTGAGCGACACGGCGCCGCCACCGCTGGGCCGCCCCGGTAGGGCCGGTTAAGGCCGCCCGTCAAGTCGGTCAATTACGACAAGACGGGATAATGATGCCCGCAGATAGGCCTGGTAGGAATGATCGTTGACAACTGGGCCAAGGGAACGATTGGTTGCCTCCGGATGGCGATGGTGACCTACCGCACATTTGGGATCCGCCTCCAACCTGTCAGAGCGATCGGCGGAGGCCCACGTGGTTCGACGGAAACGTGTTCTCGGGGCGGCGTTCGCGGCCGCCACGGCTCTTACTCTCACTGCCTGCGGACAATCGTCGGGCAACGAGGCACCGGCCCGATTAGATCCCATCAAGGTGGCCGCGATCCTCACCACGCAGTCGGCCGGGTTCGGGTATCCCGAGATGGCCGACGCGATCAAGGCCAGGGCGGCGGCGATCAACGCGGCGGGTGGTATTCAGGGTCGCACGATCGAGGTGACGGTCTGCAACGACGGAGTGGACGCGACCACGGCGGGCCAGTGCGCCCGGGACGCCGTCGCGGCCGGCGCGGTCGCCGTCGTCGGCGGAATCACCGTTGAGGGTGACGCCATCACCAACGCGCTGCGCCCGGCGGGCGTCGCCTACATCACCCCCACCCCCCTCAGCCGGGGTGACTTCACCAGCCCGATCTCCTTCGCCATCGGCGGCGGAAGCCCGGTCATCTACACGGGCCTCGGCGTCACCCTCGTCCGGGACTACACCTGCGAGAAGATCGACACGATCACGTCCTCCGGACCCGGCGCGCAGCAGACGGTCGGCTTCGTGCGGGCGGGCATCGCGAGCGCCGGTTCCCAGCTCAACGGCGACCACTCCATCTCGGATGTGGCTATCGACTTCTCGGCGGTGGTCGCCTCCGTCGCGGGGGACGGCGCCGACTGCGTCGCGCTCATCCTGCCGGCCGAGCAGGCCGCGCGGGCGATCCCGGCGCTGCGCCTGGGCGCGCCCGGGATCCGGATCGGCGCGGCGTTGGCGTCCGTGACGCCGGACATGATGCGCGTTCTCCAGTCACAGGCCGACAACATCGCCCTGGTCGACGCCTACTACCCGGTCACCAGCGACCGGCCGGCGTTGAAGCAGTTCACCGCCGAGATGGCCCGGTACACCCCGGCGTCGGTCCCCGACCCCCTGGCCCTCCAGTCATGGGGCGCCATGAACCTGCTCGGCAAGGTTCTCGAGAACATCGGCGCCCCGATCACCCGCGCCTCCGTCCTTGCCGAGCTGGCCCACACCGGCCCGATCGACTCCGGGGTCACCGATCCCGAGCTCAGCTTCCAGACCCCCAACCCGTCGAAGGACTACCCGCGGGTCTTCAACACCGGGTTCCTGGACATCATCACCCGCAACAGCCAGTACGCCCTGGTCAAGCCCGGCTTCTCCGACGTCGCGCCCGTCCTCAAGGGCCTGTGACGGCCGTCAGTCCTCGCCGGCGCCTTCGAGGTCTCCTTCCAGCTCCAGGTAGGTGGCGCGCAGCGCGTCGAGGACGGCCGGGTCGGGCTCGGCCCACAGGCCGCGGTCCGCTGCCTCCAGTAGCCGTTCGGTGATCGCCCGCATCGCCCACGGGTTGGACCGGCGCAGGAACTCGGCCGTCTCGGCGTCGAACACGTAGTTCTCCGCCAGCGCGGTGTACATCCAGTCGCCGACGACGCCGGCGGTGGCGTCGTAACCGAACAGGTAGTCGACCGTGGCCGACAGTTCCAGCGCCCCCTTGTAGCCGTGGCGGCGCATCGCGGCGATCCAGCGTGGGTTGACCACCCGGGCGCGGAAGACCCGGTGGGTCTCCTCGGACAGGGTCGCGGTGCGCACGTCGTCGGCGCGGTGGCTGCGGCCGATGTAGGCGGCGGGGGCGGTGCCGGTCAGCGCGCGGACGGCCGCGACCATGCCGCCGTGGTACTGGAAGTAGTCGTCGGAGTCGAACAGGTCGTGTTCGGTGGTGTCGACGTTCTTCACCGCGACCTGGATGCGGCGGAAGACCCGTTCCATGTCGTCGCGGGCGGCCGTGCCGTCCAGGCCCCGGCCGTAGGCGTAGCCGCCCCACACGGCGTAGACCTCGGCCAGGTCGGCGTCGGAGCGCCACTCGCGGGAGTCGATCAGCGGCAGCAGGCCGGCGCCGTAGGCGCCCGGCTTCGAGCCGAACACGCGGGCCGTGGCCCGGCGGCGGACGACCTCGTCCGCGCGGTCCGCGCCGGTGCCGCCCAGGCCGGCGGCGGCCAGGTCGGCGCGGACGTGGGCGGCGAGCGCGTTGGTCTCGTCGTCCTCGTCCAGGGCGGCCACCGCCTGCACGGCGTCGTCGAGCAGGGCGATGACGTGCGGGAACGCGTCGCGGAAGAACCCGGAGATCCGCACGACGACGTCGACGCGGGGCCGGCCGAGCTCGCCCGCCGGCACGATCTCGAAGCCGGTGACCCGGCGAGAGGCCTCATCCCAGATCGGCCGGCAGCCCAGCAGCGCCAGCACCTCCGCCACGTCGTCGCCCTGGGTGCGCATCGCCGCCGTGCCCCAGACGGTCAGCCCGACCGACGCCGGGTAGCGGCCGGTCTCGGCCCGGTGGCGGGCCAGCAGCGAGTCGGCCAGCGCCCGGCCGGTCTCCCAGGCCAGCCGGGACGGGATCGCCTTCGGGTCGACCGAGTAGAAGTTGCGGCCGGTCGGCAGCACGTTGACCAGCCCGCGGGTCGGCGCCCCCGACGGGCCGGGTGGGACGAACCGGCCGTCCAGCGCCCGGACGGTGTTGGTGATCTCGTCGGTGGTGCGGGCCAGGCGGGGGACGAGCTCGGTCGCGGCGAAACGCAGCGCCACCCCCACCCCGTCGGCGTCGACGGCGCCCGGAGCGAGTCCGGCGCCGGCCAGGACGCGGTCGCGGACGGCGCTCGCCGCGCCCGGGTCCCAGCCGGCGTCCTCCATCCCGCTCACCAGCGCCCGGGCGGTCGCCTCGAACGTGTCGAGGACGCTGTGTCCCAGCGCCGTCGCGGATTCCTCGGCCAGGCCGAGGGCGGCCCGCAGCCCCGGGACGGCGCCGGCCGTGCCGCCCCAGATCTGCCGGGCCCGCAGCACGGCCAGGACGAGGTTGACCCGGGTCTCCCCGACCGGCGCGGCGCCGAGGATGTGCAGGCCGTCGCGGATCTGGCTGTCCTTGATCTCACACAGGTAGCCGTCGACGTGCAGGAGGAACTCGTCGAACTCGGCCTCGCCCGGCACGTCGTCGACGCCGAGATCGCGGTGCAGCTCGGCGGCCTGGATCAGCGTCCAGATCTGGGCGCGGATCGCGGGCAGCTTCGCCGGGTCGAGCGCGGCGAGGGTGGCGTGCTCGTCGAGGAGCTGTTCGAGTTTCGCGATGTCGCCGTAGGACTCGGCCCGGGCCATCGGCGGGATGAGATGGTCGACGACGACCGCGTGCGCCCGCCGTTTGGCCTGGGTGCCCTCGCCCGGGTCGTTGACCAGGAACGGGTAGACCAGCGGCAGCTCGCCGAGGACGGCGTCGGGGGCGCAGTCGGCGGACAGGCCGAGGCCCTTGCCGGGCAGCCATTCCAGCGTGCCGTGCTTGCCCAGGTGGATGACCGCGTCGGCGCCGAAGACCTCGTCCAGCCAGCGGTAGGCGGCCAGGTAGTGGTGGGACGGCGGCAGGTCGGGGTCGTGGTAGATCGCGACCGGGTTCTCCCCGAAACCGCGCGGCGGCTGGATCATCACCACGACGTTGCCGAAGCGCAGGGTGGCCAGCACGATCGCCGGCTCCCCGGCCGGGCCGGGGCGCCCGGCCCGGCCCGGGCGCGCCCCGGAGCCGCCGGGACCGGCGTCGACGTAGAGCGAGCCGGGTGGCTCCCCCCAGTGGCGTTTCATCGCCGCGGCCAGCTCGCCGGGCAGCGCGTCGAACCAGGCCCGGTAGGCCGAGGCCGGCACCCGGGCGCTCGCCGCGGCCAGCTGCGCCTCGGTGAGCCATTCGACGTCGTGGCCGCCAGCGGCGATCAGGGCGTGGATCAGCGCGTCGCCGTCGGCGGGCAGCGCGGCCGGGTCGCCCAGGTCGTAGCCGGCGGCGGCCAGCGCGGCGAACAGCGCCATCGCCGAGGCCGGGGTGTCGAGGCCGACGGCGTTGCCGATCCGGGCGTGTTTCGTCGGGTAGGACGACAGGACAACCGCGACCTTCCGCTCGGCCGGCGGGGTGGAGCGGGCCCGGGCCGCCCGGGCCGCGATGCCGGCCAGCCGGCGGGTGCGTTCGGGGTCGGCGACGTAGACCGGGATGCCGTCGGGGCCGTCCTCCTTGAACGAGAACGGGACGGTGATGATCCGCCCGTCGAACTCGGGGATCGCGACCTGCATCGCCGCGTCCATCGGCGACAGGCCGGCGTCGGAGCCGACCCAGCGGGCCCGCGGCGTGGTGAGGCACAGCCCCTGCAGGACGGGGATGTCAAGGCCGGCCAGGGCGCCGGCGTCCCAGCTCTCGTCGTCGCCGCCGGCGGACGCGTCCGCCGGCCGGGAGCCGCCGGCGGCCAGCACCGTCACGACCAGCGCGTCGAGACCGGCCAGATCGGCTAGCACCCCGCCGGCAGCCTCGCCGGCAGCCTCGCCGTCAGCCTGGCCCGCCGCCGGCTCGCTCAGGCCGCGCAGCGACGCGCAGAACACCGGCCGGGCGTTGACCTCCCGTTCCTCGAGGGCGTCGCACAGGACGTCGACAAAGCCGGTGTTGCCGCCGGTCAGATGGGCCCGGTAGAACACGACGCCGATAGTCGGCCGGCCCGGGTCGGCGAGCCGGTCGCCGTAGCGGCCGTGGGCGGGCACGGCGGTCGGCGGGGCGAAGCCGAAGCCGGTGAGCAGCACCGTGTCGGACAGGAACCGGTGCAGCTCGGCCAGGTTCGCCGGCCCACCCTCGACCAGGTAGGCCAGCGCCTGGGTGGCCACACCGGCGGGGACGGTCGAGCGGGCCATCAGCGCGGCGTCCGGGCTGTCCTCACCGCCGAGGACGACGGTGGGCAGCCGGGCGGCGAGGACCGCGGCCAGCCCGTCGGGCCAGGTTCGCTCGCCGCCGAGCAGCCGGACGCAGACACCCGCCGCCCCCGCCAGCAGGGCGGGGACGGCGTCCGGGTCCAGCCGCGCCGGATTCGCGACTCGCCACGAAGCGCCGCTGGCCGAGGCGGCCAGCAGTTCGGTGTCGGCCGTCGAGAGGAGGACCAGGGTCGGGGCGGGTGGTGTCGGCCCCGGCCCGGTCGGGGGGACGGTCGCGGGCTCGGTCATTCAGGCGCTCCAGGCGGGACGGCGGCGGGCGAGGGGACGGGCGCCGGTACGACCGGCGGGATGAGAGCGCTGCGCACGGTGGGCTGGCCGGGCGGCGCGCCGCCGGCCAGCAGGGAGTGGATCGCGGCCAGGTCGAGATGGTCGGCGACCAGGTCGCCCAGGGCGTCGAGGCGGGCGGCGCGGACATCGGCGAACACCACCCCGGACGGGGCGAACGCCCGACCGGTCCGGGCGGCGGCGTCGGCGAGCAGCCAGGAGCGGAAGGCGTCGTTCTCACACAGGCCGTGCCAGGAGGTCCCCATCACCGGGCCGACCTGGCAGCCGTCGGCGGCGAACGGTTCACCGCCCTCGACCCGGACCCGGCCGTGGCGGATCTCGTAGCCGGTCAGGGGATGGCCGTGCGGGCTGGTCCCGGCCCGGCGGCCCAGCAGCTTGTCGGCCGCGAACGTCGTGGTCACCGGGAGCAGGCCGAGCCCGTCCACCCGGCCGGCGCGCGACTCGACCGGATCGTCGATCGTCCCGCCGAGCATCTGGTAGCCGCCGCAGACCCCGAGGATCGGCCCGCCGGCGGCGGCCCGGCGGGCCAGCGCCACGTCCAGGCCGCGGCGGCGCAGCCAGGCCAGGTCGGCGACGGTGGAGCGGGTGCCGGGCAGGACGACGAGGTCGGCGGCGGCGATCTCGGCCGGGCCGGTGGCCAGGGTGACGGCCACGCCGGGCTCGGCCCGCAGCGCGTCGATGTCGGTGACGTTGGAGATGCGGGGCAGCCGGATCACGGCGACCCGCAGCGGCTCTCTTTCCGCGTCGGCCCGCGGGGAGGGGAAGGAGAGCAGGTCGAGGGAGTCCTCGGCGTCCAGCCACAGCCCGGCCCGCCAGGGCAGCACGCCGAGCACGGGCCGCCCGGTCAGCGCCGTGAGCTGGTCGAGGCCGGGGGCGAGCAGCCGCTCGTCGCCGCGGAACTTGTTGATGACGAAGCCGGCGACGAGGGCCTGGTCGTCCGGGCCGAGCAGGGCGAGGGTCCCGAACAGGGCGGCGAACACCCCGCCGCGGTCGATGTCGCCGACGACGATCACCGGCAGGTTCGCCGCCCGGGCCAGACCCATGTTCACGATGTCGCTGGAACGCAGGTTGATCTCGGCCGGGGAGCCGGCGCCCTCGCAGATCACCGCGTCGAACCGGCCGCGCAGGTCGGCCAGGCAGTCGGCGACGACGCCGGCCAGCCGGGGTGTGTGGGCCCGGTAGTCCAGCGCGCCGACCTCGGCGACCGGCCGGCCCAGGACGATCAGCTGGCTGTGCCGCTCACCGCCCGGTTTGAGCAGGACCGGGTTCATCGCGGCCTCGGGCTCGACCCCGGCCGCGGCCGCCTGCATGATCTGGGCCCGGCCGATCTCCGCCCCGTCGGCGGTCACCCCCGAGTTCAGCGCCATGTTCTGCGCCTTGAACGGCGCGACCCGCATACCCTCGCGGGCCAGCGCCCGGCACAGCCCCGCCGTCAGCAGCGTCTTGCCGGCATCCGACGTCGTCCCCGCGACGAGCAGCGCCCCGCCGCTCACCGCCGCCGTCCTCGTCCCTCGACGGCGGCGGCGATCCCCACGGCCAGCGCGGCCGTCACGGCGGTCACCGCCGCCGACAGGGTCGCGGCCCGGTCCAGGTCGGCCGGGGTGGGCGGCGGGCCGAACCCCATCCGGGGCCGGGCGACCCAGCCGTGGGCGTAGCGCTTGTCGCCGCCCAGGCGCAGGCCCAGCGCCCCGGCGAACGACGCCTCGCACAGCCCGGCGTTCGGGCTGGCGTGACCGGGCGAGTCCCGCCGGGTCACCCAGAACGCGTCCACCGGCGAGCCGCCGACGAGCGGCGCGCACAGGCAGGTCACCGCGGCGGCGAGCCGGGCCGGGAGCAGGTTCGCGGCGTCGTCGAGCCGGGCCGCCGCCCAGCCGAACCGCGCGTAGCGGGCGTCGCGGTGGCCGATCATCGCGTCGAGGGTGTTGACCGCTCGGTAGCCCAGCAGCCCGGGCACGCCGGCCAGCGCCCCCCACACCAGCGGGCCGACCACGGCGTCGGAGGTGTTCTCCGCGAGCGATTCGACCCCGCCGGCGGCCAGCTCCACCGGCCCGAGCAGGGCCGGGTCGCGGCCGCACAGCGCGGGCAGCCGGGCCCGGGCGGCCGCCACATCACCGGCGGCGAGTTCGGCGCCGAGCGCGCGGCCGTGGCGTCGCAGCGACGCCCCGCCCAGCACGGTCCAGGTCGCGGCGGCGGTCAGCGCCGTCTGCGCCACGCCGCGGGGGACGGCCAGCGGCCGCCGGGCCGCCACGGCCTGGCCGGCGGCGCCGATCCCCACGGCCGCGCCGACCAGCACCGCGGTGTGGACCGCCCCGGCCAGCCGGTGATCGGTGTAGTCGCGGCGTTCCAGCGCGGCGGCCAGCGACCCGAAGGCGGCCACCGGATGGGCCCGGGCCGGATCGGCAAGCAGCGCGTCGGCCAGCACGCCCAGGAGGAGGCCGGCCGGCCGTGCGCGGCGGGCTGGCCGGCCGGATCCGGCGGCCGGCCGGCTGGTCCGGCGGCGGGCCGGAACCCGGTCAGGCGCGGCACGGGGCATGGTGCACCGATCCCTCCTCGGAGTGTCCACGCTCCGCCGGCGAGCCAGGCCGCGTCCCGGCGGGGATACGCGGCGTCGGGACGGCGGGAGTCTCCTGGCTCCCGGATCATCGATCGCCCGCGCCTTCCCGTCGCGCGTCGGCGGCGGTGGCGTACCCGCGGGTTCACTCCCCGGTCACAGTGGCGGGACCGCGCCGGACTCCCACCGGCTTCCTCCGCCTCCGTCCCCGCTGGCAGCAGAACAGACCGGCCCAGGCCCGGTCAAGGATTCCCCGTCGCTCCCACGCCGGGACTCACCCGCGCCGCGGCTGGACAGGCGCCGCCACAGGCGGCGAGCCACCGGCCCGCCCGCGACCTCACAGCTGCCGGAGGCCTTCCGGGGTGGCCAGGTAGATCATGCGGATGTCGACGTTCCGTCCGGCCCGCATCGGCACGTCGGGGTAGTCCCGCACCACACCCTCCTGGATCCCGTCGGCGCGCAGGAAGAACAGCCACACGCTCCGTCCCAGCCGAGCCTCGGGCCGAGTATCGCGTCCACCCGGGCCAGCACCTCGGCGTCGGTCACCACCGGTATGGGCACCAGGTGGCCGAAGGGGACGATCGGCGCCCCCTCGCCGTTGAAGTCATGATCGAGATCGGCGGGGGTGGCTGCGGACCGCTCCACCCGCCACATGAGCCGGGCCACGATCCGCCCGGCCGCGGGGTCGGGTTCCCCGCGCGGCCCGCGGCGGTGGGAGAGAATCTGGGCGAGCGTCAGCATCTCGTCCGGTGTCAGGGGATACCAGCCCTGCCCCTCCCCGACGAGGCGCAGCTGGAGGGCATCCTCGCCGCACGAGCGGTGGGTGCTGACCCGCGGCGCCGTCCTGCCGCCGGCGGCGGCGGTGGGCGACGAGGAGGCCCGGGATGCTGACGACGGCGACGAGATCAGGCCCGGGGAGACGACCGCCACATGGGTCGCGCCAGCCGCCCGGGGTGGTGAACCTGCACCGGCTCAAACGGCTCTACCATGATCCCGTCCAGGGATCCGCACGCCTGGCGCTCACCGCGGAACTGCTCCCGGACGAGCCGGCCCCGCATTGACCACGCCCACGCCTGACCGGAGAACACCATCGATGACCGAGCTCACCACCCCGTCGGCCGCGATCGCCGACGTTCTCACGCGCCGCTACGGGCTCGCTCCGCAGCGCCTGGTCCAGCTCCCGATCGGGCAGGGCACAACCAACTACCGGGCGACGTGCGCGGACCGCGACGTCTTCGTTAAGAACTACCCACCAGGCACCGACCTGGCCAGCGAGGCCGCCGCGATCGAACTGTCGGCGCTCGGCGGGCGGCACGGCGTGCCGGTCGCCGAGCCGCTGCGCACCCACGGCGGCGACCTGATCGACGTCAGTTCCCCCTACCCAGTGTCCGTGTGGGAGTGGATGCCCGGGGCGGTCGTTACCACCGCACTCACCGCGGGCCAGGCGCGTGGCGCCGGCGCCGCCCTCGGCCGCATCCACACCACCTTCGCAACCCTGCCCGCGAGCGCCGCTCCCTCGGCGCAGGCGCGCGACTGGCTCGCCATCGACGTCACCGAACTGGCCTCGACCATCGACCACCTCACGGACATCGCCGAGGCCCGCCTCGCGACAGGCCCGGCGGACCCGTTCGATGCCCTCGCTGTACGCACCCTCGCCGAGCGACGAAACGCCCTCGGCGAGATCCCCCGCCTCCTGGCCGACTTGCCCACGCTCACCACACAGGTCCTGCACGGCGACTACAGCCCGGTCAACCTGCTCTTCGACGATGCCCGCCTCTCCGCGGTCATCGACTTCCGGCCGCCGGACCCATTCTTCCTGGCGTACGAGCTGGGCCGGGTGGCCTTTTACCCCACCACCGTCGCCACGACGACGGACTGGCTCACCGCGGCCCACACGCTGATCGAAGGCTACCTGGAAGCCAACCCCGAGGCCGCCGCCGCCGACATCCGCGCGTGCGCTCGGGTCGCGCTGCTGCAGCTGCTCACCAGCCTGTACGGCGTCAAGCAGCACTACCTCAAGCCGGGCCTGTTCCAGGACGCCCTCGACGAGTTCTGGCTCCACCGCCACCAGGCCGCCCGCATCCTGCTTGACTACCAGGCCGCCACCGATGCCCTTCTCCACAAGCTGACCACGCCCCGCTGACACCGTCATCGCCTCCCAGCGAGGGACATCATGACCGCTCCGGCCCCTGCCGCCCGCACCGCACGACCCGGACTGGCACGTCGTGCACGGGCCCGCTGAGCCCGGACGAACTGCGCGCGGCGCTCGCGCAGATCGCCTCCGCGCACGGCCCGCGGATCGCCTTTCCACCGCGATCAAGGAGTGGGGTGACGGCGCACGATCTACGCCGCCCGCTACCTCGCCGACGACACCTACCAGCGCAAGATCAGCCACCAGCTGAACAAGGCGAGAACCTCCACGCCCCGCGCCGCGACCTGTTCCACGCCGGCGAAGGCGCCGTCCGCCGCCGGCGCCTTGACCAGCAGACGGAACAGGCCGGGTGCCTCACCCTCGTCACCAACGCGATCATCACCTGGGTTACCGAGTACTACGGCCTGGCCGTCGCCCAGCTGCGCGCCGCCGGCCGGTGGATCGACGACGAGTCCCTGGCCCACATCTGGCCAGCCACCACGAGAACGTCAACTTCTTCGGCACCATCACCGTCGACATCGACCGCGAGCGCGCCGCCCTCGACACCAACGGCTACCGGCCGCCGCGGGCCACGACCAGCGCGCCCACTCGATAGGCCGGCTCCGGGAACCGCCACAGCCTGGCCTGGGCTCGTGCCTCTACCAGCTCCCGCAGGTCGGCTGGATGTGCCGGAAAAGCCAGTTGCGACCGGATACGGAATTGCCTGTACTCCGTGAGGTGAGTCAGCCGCCGGTGCTGACTGGGTGCGTGACAGGGGGTGGGCGGTGTCGCCAGGGGCGGACGAGTCCGTCGCGCGGGTCCGGGAGATCTTTGACGCGTTCGGCGGAGAATGGGAGCGGCTGCGCAAGGATGTCGCCGGACGGGTTTCCTTCGAGATCCACCGCCGGTTCCTCGATGAGCACCTGATGTCCGCTCCGCGGGTGCTGGAGATTGGCGCAGGTCCCGGGATCTTCACCCAGCACATGGCGCGGCGCGGCGCGCGGCTCACTGTCGCCGACATCTCAGCGGTGCAGCTGGCGGACAACCAGCGGCGGATCAACGAGGCCGGGCTGGGCGGCGCGGTGGAGGACTTCCGGGTCGCGGATGTGCGGGATCTCTCCTGGTGGGCCGACGGCTCGTTCGACCTCGCGGTGGCCTACGGCGGCCCCCTGTCCTACGTCTTCGAGGACGCACCGGCCGCGCTGCGTGAACTGCTTCGGGTCACCCGCCTGGGCGGCACGGTCGTAGCGTCGGTGATGTCCACCCTTGGCGCCTACCGACACCTCATGCCCGGCGTAGCGGACATCATCATGGACTACGGCGACGACGCCAACGACGCGGTCCTGCGCACCGGAGACCTGCGGCCGGTCCAGCCGACCGGCCATGTCTGCACTATGTACCGCTCCGAGCAGATCCCCGGCCTGGTCGAGCAGGCTGGGGGCCTGCTGATCGCGATGTCGGCATCAAACTGGTCCTCGCTCGGCGACACCGAGGCCCTGGCCCGGTTGGAGGCCGACCCGGCGCGCTGGGCGCGGTTCCTGGACAACGAGACATGGGCGTGCCGTCAGCCAGGCTGCCTCAACGGCGGTACGCATCTGATCTTCGCCACCCGCCACCACCACTCCAACACTCGCGCGGGTTATCGGTAGGTAGATCGAGACGACGGAGGCCGGCCGATGGCGGTGACGGTGACGGTGACCCAGCTCGACGCCCCGACGATCAGAGGCAATCCGAACACCCTGCGCGCCTACATGAACGTGCTCGACCGTGTCGCCAAGCTCCTCGGCGCGGCCGCCGAACGGCGCCACGAACCCACCGACGACACCAAGGCCGTCTCCCGGACCCGGATCGACCGGCTCTGCCGCCGCCGCGACGTCCCGCTGCGGGAGAAGACGCTGTGGCGGATGCTCTACGAGTCCGCCAGCAGAGCCTCCGCGGTGCTCGCGCTCAACATCGAGGACCTGGACCTGCCGAACAAGCAGGCACGGGTCGTCGTCAAGGGCGGCGACACCATGTGGATCACCTGGGGCACCGACACCGCCCACCTACTGCCCCGGCTCATCGCCGGCCGGACCCGCGGCCCGCTGTTCCTCTCCGCCCACCGGCCCGGGCCGCATGCCGGGCGACGACCGACCCGCGCGACCTCTGCCCGGACACCGGCCGGGCCCGGCTTGGCTACGACCGAGCCCGGATCCTGCTCGGCCAGTACGGCGGCGGCCTGCGCCTCCACCGGCTCCGGCACAGCTGCGCCACCCACCTCGGCGACGCGAACACCTCCGCCAACGTGATCATGGCGAAGACCGGGCACAAATCGCTGCGCTCCATCCAGCGCTACGTCACACCCGGCCTCGCCGCCGTCCACCAGGCCACCGAGACGCTCTCCAGCCCACGCCGACGGGGCTAGCGCCGGCTCGGGGCGCTCCGGTGCTTGGCGTTGTTTTTGTGCTGCTTACTACCGGCGGGCCAGGGACGGCGCGAGGACCTCGGTTTCCTTACCTCAAAGTCGGCTGCTCACGATCCAGCGCCAGCCGAACAGGAGCAGATGCCAACCGGCTGTTCCGACCACTCCCGCCGCTGAGGCCCGTGATCCACCGCGGCGGATCCGAGCCGGTGACGAGCCGGCTGGGACTACGGTGACCCGGTCGCGGTCGGGCGGCCCTCAGGGCGCGCAGCGGCGGGGTCGCGGTGGGCCACCAGGAGATGGTGGCGGCGCCGGTCGTCCGGTGACGGGTGGACTACGAGTTCGACGTCGACGACGAAACCGGCGGCTTCCAGCGCCGCGACCAGCGTCGCTCGCGGACGGTAGTGGAAACGCACGAGGACCTGATGGCCGAGCCACTCCCGCACGTCACGGTGGCCGTCGCCCTCGAAGACCGCCAGCAGCAACGGCCCGCCCGGTAGCAGCGCCCGGCGGAACTCCGCGAGCAGGACCGATAACTGGCCGGTGGGGACGTGCATCGTCGAGTACAGCGCGCTGATCCCGCCCTGGGAGGCGTCGGCGGCGTCCAGCGCCGTCATCGACCCGACGGCGAACGCCAGGTCCGGATAGCGGCGGCGGGCCCGCGCGACCATGGCCGGGGACAGGTCGAGCCCGGAGGGCGCCAGCCCCAGCTCGGCCAGGTAGGCGGTGACATGCCCGGGGCCACAGCCGAGGTCGGCCACCGGCCGTCCCGGCTCGACGGCCGCGGCGAACGCGGCCAGCAACGCCCGGTCCAGGGCACGGCCAGGCGCGCGGACCCAGCCGCCCCGGTCGTAGTCGGCGGCGATCGTGTCGTAGGCCGCTCGGACGGCGGCGTCGCCGGACAGGTCGCGGGAAGGATCACCCGCCGGGTCGTGCGCCGGGCGTCCCGAGGCGGTCACGGGCGGGTCAGCGGCCCTCGCCGGTGGCGGCCAGGCCGGCGCCGACGGCCGGGGGCCGGGCCGACGCCCACCGCTCGACGGTCTCCAGCTGCGCGGCCAGGGAGATCAGCAAGGCTTCGGAGCCGCCCCGGCCCATCAGCTGGGCGCCGATGGGCAGCCCGCCGTCGGTGAAACCGGCCGGTACGTTGACCGCCGGCCAGCCCAGCACGTTCCACGGCCACGTGTAGGGGCAGGCGGCCACGATCTCCCGGTCGGTGCGGGCATTGGAGGGCCGGTTCATCGCCCCGACCCGGGGCGGCGGCAGCGCGGTCGTCGGCGCCAGCACCACGTCGGCCCGGCGGAACACCGAGGAGACGGTGAGCCGCTGGGCCCGCTCCGCGACCTTCGCCACCGGGACCAGCGGGCGCAGCCAGCTCCCCGAGCGGGCGTTGGCCAGCGTGCGCGGGTCGAGCAGCGATTCGTCGGGGACCCCGCGCCGCCAGGCGTCGACCCCGGCCAGCGAGCGCGGCAGGAACCACAGGCCCATCAGCCCGTAGCGGGGTTCGGCCTCGACGATCTCGTGGCCCAGCCCGGTCAGCACGTCCGCCAGCCGCCGCACCGCCGCCTTCACCCCCGGGTCGAGCGCCGCCGGCAGCCCCGAGAAGGGAATCTTGAACGAGAGCGCGATCCGCAGCCGGCCCGGCGTCCGCCGCGCCGCGTCCCGGTAGGCGCCGGGCGCCGGGCGGGGCCGGTGGCGGTCGCGGGCGGTCGGGCCGGCCAGGACGTCGAGCAGCAGCGCCGCGTCGGCGACCGTGCGGGCCAGCGGCCCGTAGACGGTCAGCCCGTTGAACAGCTCCGGCGACGGCGCGGTCGAGATCCGCCCCCGCTGCGGCTTGATCCCGACCAGATGCGTCCAGGCGGCCGGGATGCGGATCGAGCCGGCGCCGTCCGAACCGACCGCCGCCGGGACCAGCCCGGCGGCGACGGCCGACGCCGACCCGCCCGAGGAGCCACCCGAGGTGTGGTCGAGGTTCCACGGGTTGCGGGTCGCGCCGAACGCCTTCCCCTCGGTGAAGGGCCACTGGCCGATCTCCGGGGTGTTCGTCTTCCCCACGATGATCGCCCCAGCGGCGCGCAGCCGGCGGACGATCTCGCTGTCGGCGCCAGCCGGCGGGAAGGCGCCGGAGCAGCCGAACGCGGTCGGCTCGCCGGCCAGGTCCATGTCGTCCTTGATCGCCAGCGGTACGCCGAGCAGCGGCAGGCGCTCCCCGGCGGCCAGCCGGCGGTCGGCGGCGGCCGCCTCGGCCATCGCCGCCGAGTGGCGGACCCGCCGGAAGGCGTTGAGCGTCGGCTGGGTCGCGATGATCCGGTCCAGGGACTCGGCGACCAGGTCCCGGGAGGAGACCCGCCCGGCCGCGAGCGCGGCGACCAGACCGGTCAGCTCGCCCTCGGGGGTGGTGGGAAGCTCCTCACCGGCGGCGCCGGCGGCGCCCCCGGCCGTGTCGCCGAACCTCATCTCCTCGAACACCCGTCACCTCCCGCGACCGCGCCGGAGACGGCCGGGCGCATATTGAACGTAGCTCAGCGGAGGCGGCGGCACGCGCTGATCCCGCCAACATCAAACGCCCGGGCCGGCGGTGGCGATCCAGCCCTTGATCAACCGTCGGCGCCGGCGAGCGCGTAGTCGACCACACCCCGGCGCACCGCCCGCAGCGCGGCCCGGGCGTTCGCCCGCACCGGCGAGTCGACCGGCGCGATCTCGGCCAGCTGGTCGAGCAGATCGACGAGCTGGCGCATCCAGCGGACGAAGTCCCCGGCGGTGAAGTCCGGGCCGGCGTCGGTGAGCACCCGCTCCAGTGACCGGCCCGACGCCCAGTCGTGGGCGATCTGGACGAAACCCGGCTCCGGTGGGCGGACGAACGCCAGCTGGTGGCGGGCCTCCGCCTCCCGCAGCCGCTCGTAGACGTCGACGGTCGCGTCCAGCGCGGTCACCAGCGCGGCGATCGGCGGCACCCGGGGGGCAGAGCGGTCCTCCCCGCGCGGCTCGTACACCAGCGTCGACACCGCGGCGGCCAGCGCCGGCGGGCGCAGGTCGTCCCACACCCGGGCCCGCAGGCACTCGGCGGCCAGCAGGTCCTGCTCGGCGTAGATACGGGCCAGCAGCCGGCCCGGCGCGGGCACGGGAGCCGGGCTCGGCGTGTCCGCCGCCGCCGGGTCGGCCGGCCGGCCAGCCTCGCCCGCCGGCGCCGCGCCGTTCCCGCCCGCCGCGCCGTTCCCGCCCGCCGGCCTGTCGAGGCCGAGGTAGCCCAGGTCGGTGAGGACCGCGCAGACCCGGTCGAAGGTGCGGGCGACGGTGTTGGTGCGCCCCTCCACCCGCGCCCGCAGGTTCTCGTTCTCCCGGTGCAGCCGGGCCCGCCGCTCGTACTGGCGGACGTGGGTCTCCCGGTCGTTGCAGCCGTGGACCTTGTGCGCGCGCAGCGACCGGCGCAGCCGGGCCAGTTCCGTGTCGTCGGCCGCCGCCGAACGGGCCCGGGCCGGACGGCCCTCGCGGGCCGGCAGCTCCGCGTTGCGCAGCGTCGAGGCCAGATCGTTGCGGGCCCGGGGCGAACGGGGATTGAACGACTTGGGGACCCGCAGCCGGGCCAGCGTCTCCAGCGGCGAGGGACAGTCGAGGAGGGACAGCCGCCGCACCCGCTTGTCCGCGGTCAGCACCAGCGGGCGCGGCCCCTCCGCCCGCGTCCCCCCGCCGTCGTCCGGTTCGAGGACCACGGCCAGCCCACCGCGGCGGCCCGCGGGGACCCGCACCACGTCACCGGGGCGCAGGCCGGCCAGCGACTCGGCCGCGGCCGCCCGCCGCCGGGCCGCGCCCTCCCGTGACAGCGACGCCTCCCGGGCCTTGATCTCCTCCCGCAGCGCCACGTAGTCGGCGACCGACCCGTGTTCGCAGCGGTAGGCCTCCTCCATCTCGGCCAGCGCCTGGGTGTTGCGGGCGACCTGGCGGGCCAGGCCGACGACGGCCCGGTCGGCCTGGAACTGGGCGAAGGAGGACTCCAGCACGGTGCGGGCGGTCGGGCGGCCCAGCCGGCCGACCAGGTTGACCGCCATGTTGTAGGACGGGCGGAACGACGAGCGCAGCGGATAGGTGCGGGCCGAGGCCAGCCCGGCCAGCGCCACCGGGTCCATCCCCGGCTGCCACAGCACGACCGCGTGGCCCTCGATGTCGATGCCGCGCCGCCCGGCCCGGCCGGTGAGCTGGGTGTACTCGCCGGGGGTCAGGTTGACCCGGCTCTGCCCGTCGAACTTTGTCAGCCGCTCCAGCACGACGGTGCGGGCCGGCATGTTGATGCCCAGGGCGAGGGTCTCGGTCGCGAACACCGCCCGGATCAGCCCCTGGACGAACAGCTCCTCGACGATCTCCTTGAACGTCGGCAGCATCCCGGCGTGGTGGGCGGCGAACCCGCGCTCCAGCCCGTCGAGCCACTCCCAGTAGCCCAGCACCCGCAGGTCGGCGTCGGAGATGCCCTCGGTGCGGGCCCGCACGTGGGCGCGGATCCGCTCGGTCTGGCCGGGAGTGGTCAGGCGCAGCCCCGAGGTGACGCAGGCGCTGACCGCCGCCTCGCAGCCGGCTCGGCTGAAGATGAACGTGATCGCCGGGAGCAGGCCGTCGCGGTCGAGCCGGTCGATGACGGCCCGCCGGCTCGGCGGCCGGTTGACGGGCCTCGGCGCCGGGTCCCAGCGGCGCCGGGCCCGGGAGCCCCGCGGCCCCGGCCCGCCGCCGGACCCGCCGGTCGCGCCGGTGGCGGCCAGCCGGGCCAGGCGCAGCAGATCGGGGTTCACGGTAGGGGCCCGCCGCCGGCTCCGGGCGCGGCCGGGCCGCTCGCCCTCCCGGGTCGCCGGTTCGCTCCCGGGGTCCGCGCCTCCCGCGGCGGCGTCCGCCGCGGCCAGGTCAGCCCGGTCGGTGTCCCCGCCAGCTGTGTCCCCCACAGCTGTGTCCCCTACGGCGGTGTCCCCTACGAACATGTCGTAGAGCTGGTTGTCGGCGAAGACGTGCTGCCACAGCGGCACCGGCCGGTGCTCGCTGACGATCACCCGGGTGTGGCCGCGCACGGCGACGAGCCAGTCGGCGAACTCCTCGGCGTTGGACACCGTCGCCGACAGCGACACCAGCCGGACGCGGCGGGGCAGGTGGATGATCACCTCTTCCCACACGGCGCCGCGCTGCCGGTCGGCCAGGTAGTGGACCTCGTCCATGACCACGAACGCCAGGTCGTCCAGGCGGGGGTCGCCGCCGAGCGCGGCCCGGCCGCGCCGCGGCTCACCCGCACCGGCGCTTTCCGGGTCGGCGGCGGGCTGTTCGACCGGGGGCACGTCGGTGGAGTAGAGCATGTTGCGCAGGACCTCGGTCGTCATCACGACGATCGGGGCGCCCGGGTTGCGGCTGGTGTCCCCGGTGAGCAGGCCGACCGCGCCGGCGCCGTGGCGGGCAACGAGATCATGGTACTTCTGGTTCGACAGGGCCTTGATCGGCGTCGTGTAGAAGCAGCGCTGTCCCTGGCGGAGCGCGAGGAACGCGGCGAACTCGCCGACAACCGTCTTGCCGGCGCCGGTCGGCGCGGCGACCAGCACCCCGTCCCCGGACAGCAGCGCCGAACAGGCCTCCCGCTGGAACGGGTCGAGGCCAAACGGGTAGCCCTCGGTGAACTCCGCGAGCGCCTGCGCGGTCGCGGATCCAGCGGCGAGCACCCCCCCAGCCTACGGGAGGGCACCGACAGCCACCCGAGGCGTCCCCCGCCCCCGCCCGTCAACCCCTGGTCACGCCGGCCGCCGGCGCGCCGGCGGCGTGGAGGAGGCCCGCGGGACGGGACCGGCCTCAGGTGATGTCGAGATGCGACGGCGCCGCCCCGGCCGTGGCCGCCGGGGAGCCGGGCGCCACATCGGGCGCGGCGGGCGCCTGGAGGTCGAGGTCGAGCGGGGAGGCCTCGTCGTCCCCGAGGTGCGCGTAGGGCGACTGGTCGCCCTTGCGGGCCTTGCGCCGGTCATTGATCCGCCCGATGACCACCGCGACCTCGTAGAGGAGGACCATCGGCAGGCCGAGCGCGAGCATCGTGAACGGGTCCTGGCTCGGGGTGACGACCGCCGCGAACACGAAGACCAGGAAGATCTCCGGGCGGCGCCAGTCCCGCAGCTTCTGGGTCGGCAGGATCCCGGCCAGGTTCAGCATCGTGACCAGCAGCGGCAGCTCGAACGACAATCCGAAGATCAGCAGCATCGCGGTGACGTAGCTGAGGTACTTGTTGACGTCGAGCAGGCTGGCCAGCCCGTTGCCGCCGAAGCTGAGCAGCAGGCTCAGCCCCTTCGACAGGGTCAGGTAGGCGAAGAACGCGCCCAGCACGAACAGGGCGATCGAGGCGAACACGAACGTCAGCGACCAGCGCCGCTCGTGCCGGTGCAGGCCCGGGGTGATGAACGACCACAGCTGGTAGAGCCAGACCGGTGACGCCGCGATGATCCCGGCGATCGCCGAGATCTTCAGGCGGATCATGAACCCGTCGACGATCCCGAAGAAGTACAGCCGGCATTCCTGGTTCACCCCGACCGTCACCCGGTGGGACGCGGGCAGGTGGCAGTAGGGCGCCTTGAGAAAGTTGAAGATGTGCGGCTCGAACACGAAGCACACGATCGAGGCGACCACGATCGCGACCAGGGCGACGGCGAGCCGGTTGCGCAGCTCGGTGAGGTGCTCGGTCAGGGACATCCGGCTGTCCTCGACCGTGCGGGTCCGGCGGTGGTTCACCGCCGCCGCGATGCGCTTCGGCGTCGGCAGCGCAACCACTACTCGTCAGCTCCTGCGGATGTCGTCGGGGGTGGGGTGCGCGACGCTCCCGGGACGCCGGCGCTCAGGCCTGCTCGCGCCGCGCGGCCGGCTCGACCGGCGTGGCCTCGGCGGCGGTCGGCGGCGCCGGGGCGATCGCGGGCGGCACGGCGCCGTCGGGCTGCCCGCCCGCCGCCCCGTCCTCGCGCAGGCCCTTCGTCTCGGCCTTGAAGATCCGCATCGAGCGGCCGACGGAGCGGGCCGCGTCGGGCAGCTTCTTCGACCCGAACAGCAGCACCACGACGAACGCGATGATCAGGAGTTCCGGGGTGCCGAGTCCAGCCATGTGCGCAGCGTCCTCACCGTTCGGGTTCCGGCACGGGGAGCGCCGGAGCCCTGATGGTACGTCCCGGGGCCCACCGCGAACAGCGACCCCCGCGCCGGGGCGAGGGACGGACCAGATCACATGCTCCGATCCGGACAGGCCAGCCCCACCGGGCGAACTCCCCGCCCGCCGTCGCCAGAGCCCGGGCGGTCCGGCCCACCGGCCCGTCAGGCGCCCGCCTCACCCCGCCCAGCGAGCCGGCTGGACGCCGCCGCCGCGTCCAGCCGGGCCGAGAGCGCCGAGGTCTCCCCGGTCAGCCCGGACAGGTGGGCGTTGAGGTCCTTCAGGCAGCCCCGGGCGGCCTTCAGGCCGCGCCACACCCGCAGCGCGCACACGCCCAGCAGCAGCACGGACAGGACGGGCAGGGCGACGCACACCACGAGAACTCCCACCCGGGAAACCTAACCGGTCGCCCGGCTCGGGCCGGGGCCCACCCCACCCGCGGCGTACACCGCCAGCGCCGCGGCCGCCACGTCGTGGATCTCGGCCACCGCCGCCGGCGGGTGCAGCACCCGGGCGGCCGACCCGAGGCCGAGCACCAGCCGGCGCAGCCAGCGCAGGTCGGAGACCCGCAGTTCGAGCAGCAGCCCGCCGTCGGACCGCTCCTGGCACGTCTCGGTCGGGTAGTAGTCGGCGACCCAGCGCGCCCCCGGCCCGACGGCCAGGGTGACCAGCGGGTCGCCCGGGCGGGGCCGGTAGGTGCCGGCCTCCGGGTCGGCGACCGCGTCCGGCGGCGGCGAGGCGGCCTGCTCCAGCACCCGGACCCCGCCCGGGCCGTGCACCCGGTCCAGCCGGAACACCCGCACGGCCTCCGCCTGGTGGCACCAGCCCTCCAGGTACCAGTGGCCGTCGCGAGTGAACACCCGGATCGGGTCGACGTCACGCTCGGTCAGCTCGTCGCGCGACCACACCAGGTAGCGCAGGTGGATCCGCCGGCCCCGGGCCAGCGCCTCCTGGATCGGGCCGAGGGCGTCGCGGGGCGAGTCGAGCTGGACCCGGACCTGGCCGCGGGCGGCATCCGCCGCGGCGCCCGCGCCGACCGCCGCCTCGATCCGGCCGATGGCCCGCTCCAGCGCGTCCCCGCCGGCCAGGCCGGGGATGTCGGCCAGGGTCCGCGCCGCGACCAGCAGCGCGCCGGCCTCGTCCGCGGTCAGCTTCAGGGGCCGGTCGAGGGTCTGCGGGTCGACGACGGTGATCCGCTCACCGGAGTAGGTCAGGTCGATCAGGTCACCCGGCCCGCCGCCGGGCAGCCCGCAGACGAACAGCAGGTCGAGGTCGTCGCGCAGCTGGCGGACGGTGATCCCGAACGTCTCGGCCGCCTCGGTGAACGACACCCCCGGGTGGGCGCGCAGCCAGGGCACCAGCTCCAGCAGCCGGCTGAGCCGGTCCGGCGCGGCGCTCACCCCGCCCTCCCGGCGGCCGCCGGGCCGGTCATGACGCCCGCACCGCCGGTCCCACCGTGCCGGCCGGGGCATGGCCGCGCACGGTTTCGGACAGCCGGCGCACCACCTCCGCGCGCAGGTCTCCCGGCCAGGCGACGACGACGTCCGCGCCGTGCCCGACGATCCAGCGGGCCATCCGCTCGGTGTCGTGGTAGTCGATCTCGATCAGGTCGGCGTCGGCCAGGCCCGCGCCCGGCCCGGAGGCGGGACGGCGTTCGGGTGCCGCCGGGCGGCCGTGGCGGCGCAGCAGATGCCCGGCGCCCGGCGCGATCAGCAGCAGCGCGGTGCGGTTGCGCTCCGGCGGCGCGAAGCGGGTGACGAGCTCCCGCAGGTCGGTGCCCTCCGGTACCCGCGCCACGCCGGCCGGGCCGAACGCCCGGACCTCCCCGGCGATCCGGGACAGACGGAAGACCCGCACCGCGCCCCGGTCGCGGTCATGGCCGACGAGGTACCAGCGGCCCCGCCGGGACACGACCCCCCACGGCTCCACCCGGCGTTCGGTCGGCTCCGGCTCGTCGGCCTTCTGGTACGGGAAACGGATGGCCTGCCCGGCGCGCACCGCGGCCAGGCAGGGGGCGAACGCCGGCTCGGAGGTGTCCACCCGGGGCTGGAGGCCGTCGGGGCCGGGACGGGTCGGCGCGCCGGCGGCGGCCAGCTTGCGCACCGCGCTGGCGCTGGCCGCGGCCAGCGCCGCGCCCGACCACAGCTGCGCGGCCAGGCCGAGCGCGGCCGCCTCGTCCGGGCGCAGGGTGATGTCGGGCAGCGCGTAGTCGCCCCGGCGGATGCGGTAGCCGACCTCGTCGCTCCACGTCGAGTCGGTGCCGGTCTCCAGCGGGATGCCCAGGTCGCGCAGGTACTGCTTGTCCCGCTCGAACATGCGGCGGAACGCCTCGTCGCTCTCCTCGCTGGTGCCCGGCTCGTAGCCGTCGACGAGCTCGCCGATCTCGGCCACGTTGAGGAAACGCGATGTCGCCATCAGGCACATCGTCAGGTTCAGCAGGCGCTCCAGCCGGCGGCGGGACACGCCCTTCAGGCTAACCGGCCGGGGGCCGCCGTTGTCGGACAGGTCGCGTGTCGCCGCAACACACCGACGTTAGGTCACCTGTTCGACGCGATGGGTTCACCGATCCCGCCCGAGTGGGCCAGCTCCGGCCTCTCCCCGGGCCAGGGCCCGGCGCGGCCGGGGCCCGGGGGTCACATGGAGGCGATCAGCTTGTCGACCCGGTCGTCGACCGAGCGGAACGGGTCCTTGCACAGCACGGTCCGCTGGGCCTGGTCATTGAGCTTCAGGTGCACCCAGTCGACGGTGAAGTCCCGCCGCTTCTCCTGGGCCCGCTTGATGAACTCCCCGCGCAGCCGGGCCCGCGTGGTCTGCGGCGGGACGGACTTCGCCTCGAAGATGTCCAGGTCGCGGGTGACCCGCTCGACCAGCCCGGCTCGCTCCATCCGGTAGTACAGGCCCCGGCTTCGGTGGATGTCGTGGTACTTCAGGTCCAGCTCGGCCACCCGCGGCGAGGCCAGCGGCAGCCCGTTGCGGTGGCGGAACCGGTCGATGAGCACGTACTTCGTCACCCAGTCGATCTCCCGGGCCACCAGCTCCAGGTCGCCGGTCTCGATCGCGAGCAGCGTGCGGCCCCACAGGTCGAGCACCCGCTTGGCCACCGCGTCCCCGCCCCGGCGGTCGACGAACTCGTGGGCCTTGGTGAAGTACTCCCGCTGGATCTCCAGCGCGCTGGCCTCCCGCCCGTTAGCCAGCTTGATCTTGCGCTGACAGGTCATGTCGTGGCTGACCTCTCGGATCGCCCGGATCGGGTTCTCCAGCGACATGTCCCGCATGACCACCCCGGCCTCGATCATCCGCAGGACGAGGTCGGTCGAGCCCAGCTTGAGCAGCGTCGTCGTCTCCGACATGTTCGAGTCGCCGACGATCACGTGCAGCCGGCGGAACCGCTCGGCGTCGGCGTGCGGCTCGTCGCGGGTGTTGATGATCGGCCGGGAGCGGGTCGTCGCCGAGGACACCGACTCCCAGATGTGCTCGGCCCGCTGCGACACGCAGTACACCGCCCCGCGCGGCGTCTGGAGCACCTTGCCCGCCCCGCACAGGATCTGCCGGCTGACCAGGAACGGGACCAGGATGTCGGCCAGCCGGGAGAACTCGCCGTGCCGCCCGACCAGGTAGTTCTCGTGGCAGCCGTAGCTGTTGCCGGCCGAGTCGGTGTTGTTCTTGAACAGATGGATGTCGCCCGCGATGCCCTCCTCCCGCAGGCGCCGTTCCGCCTCGACCAGCAGCCCCTCCAGGATCCGCTCGCCCGCCTTGTCGTGGGTGACCAGATCCGGCACCGAGTCGCACTCGGGCGTGGCGTACTCCGGGTGGCTGCCCACGTCGAGGTAGAGCCGCGCCCCGTTCTTCAGGAAGACGTTGCTGCTACGACCCCAGGAAACGACCCGGCGGAACAGGTAGCGGGCCACCTCGTCCGGGGACAGCCGGCGCTGGCCCCGGAACACACAGGTGACGCCGTACTCGTTCTCCAGACCGAAGATGCGCCGATCCACTCCTCGACCCTATGCGCCTCGGGCCCCGGGCGCGCACAGACTCCGATTCCTCCCCGGCCCGGCCGGGTTGTTCCCTACCCGTGCCGGCCGGCGTCACAATGAGCCTTCGGGCTCCGGCCGCGGCCCGGCCCAGCTGGGACGCCGGCCGGGAAGCGGGAAGGATGACGACCATGACCGCTCAACTGACGATGCTCGAGACTCCCGGCGGCGAGAGGGTCCCGGCCACGATCGCCGCGCCACCGGCCGACGACCCCGCGATGGGAGCGGTCATCGTCGTCCACGACGCCCGCGGCGCCACGCCCTACCTGGCCTCGGTCTGTGACCAGCTCGCCGGGGCCGGGCTGTTCGCGCTGGCCCCGCACCTCTACCACTGGGAGGGCTTCAGCGAGGTCGACCCGGAGGGCAGCTGGCCGAGCGCGAGCCAGGACATGCTCCGGCTGACGGTCACCGGGATCAACCTGGACATCGACGCCGCCCTGCTGCACCTCCGGGAGGCCGGCTTCGGCGTCGGCCGGGTCGCCATCCTCGGCTTCTGCATGGGCGGGACGGTGGCCCTGCACGCGGCGACCCGCCACGCCCTGGGCGCGGCGGTGAGCTTCTACGGCGGCGCGGTGAGCAGCCCCTACTGGGACGGCATCCCGCCGCTGCTCCAGCTCGCCCCGAGCCTGCGCACCCCCTGGCTCGGCCTCTACGGTGAGCAGGACGACCTGATCAGCCTGGCCGACATCAAGGATCTGCGGGCCGCCGCCGAGCAGGCGCAGGCCCCGACCGCCCTGGTCACCTACCCCGGCGCCGGCCACGGCTTCCACTGCGGTGACCGGGACTGGCTCTACCGGCCCGAGGCCGCCGAGGACGCCTGGAAGCGGGCCGTCGACTGGATCGAGAGCAACATCGAACCCGGCTGAGCCGGGCGGGCACCGAGCGGGTCCAGCCCGCGCCCCGGGGGTCCCGGGGCGCGGGCGCCGGACGCGAGCGGCCCGGTCCGGCCGGAGGGCTGGACCGGGCCGCGGCGCGATCGGAGCGGGGAGGCCTGACTCAGCCCGCGTCCCCGGTGGCCGAACCGTTCGGGCTCACGCCGTCCTGGCCCGGGCCGCCCTCGGGCGACGGCCCGCCGCCGGCGGCGCCCGCGCCGCCCTCGCCGCCCGAGCCCTCCGGTGGGGCGGCGAGCAGCTCCTCCAGCCGGCTGCCGAGCACCCGCTTGAACAACCGGCGGCTGCGGGTCCGGTCGAGCATCCCGACCTCAAGGTTGGCCGCGCTCAGCGCCCGGTCGCCGTTCGTCCCCGGCGGCGTGCTGGCCCGTAGCGCGTCCACCGCCACCTTCAGCGCCGCCGCCAGCGGCAGGCCGGCCTCGTGGTTGTCCCGCAGCGAGGCGGCGACCTGCTCGGCCTGCCCGCCGATCGCGGCGAACCCCCGCTCGTCGGTGATCGACCCGTCGTAGGTCAGCCGGTAGATCTGGTCGTCCGCCGCGGACTGGCCCATCTCGGCCACGACGATCTCGACCTCGAACGGCTTGATGCTCTCGGTGAAGATCTCCCCCAGGGTCTGGGCGTAGAAGTTCGCCAGCGCCCGGCCGGTGACGTCGCGGCGGTCGTACATGTAGCCCCGGGTGTCGGCGTTCTGGATGCCGGCCCGGCGCAGCCGGTCGAACTCGTTGTACTTGCCGACGGCCGCGAACGCGATCCGGTCGTAGATCTCGCTGATCTTGTAGAGGGTCTTCGACGGGTTCTCGGCCACGAACAGGATGCCCTGCTCGTAGGTCAGCACGACGACGCTGCGGCCCCGGGCGATGCCCTTGCGGGCGTACTCGGACTTCTCCCGGAACAGCTGCTCTGGGCTGGGGATGCCGAAGGGCATGGTCATGGGTCAGCCCCCCGGGTTCGTCATGCGGTCGGCGACGATGGCCTCGACCACCGGGCCGACCTCGTCGTCGGTGTAGCGGCGGAACCCGTCGGCCGTCACGGCGGCGACCACCGGGTAGATCTTGCGGGTCAGGTCCGGGCCGCCGGTGGCGGTGTCGTCGTCGGCGGCGTCGTAGAGCGCGTCGACGCACACCCGTACCGCGTCCGCCTCGGACAGGTCCGCGCGGAACCGCTTCTTCAGCGCGCCCTTCGCGAAGATCGAACCCGAGCCGATCGAGTGGTAGGAGGCCTCCTCCGCCGTCGACCCGGTGATGTCGAACGAGAAGATCGACGCCTTCTCCGCCTCGACGTCCCAGCCGGCGAACATCGGCACCACGGCCAGGCCCTGCATGGCCATCGGCAGGTTCGACTTGACCATGTACGAGAGCCGGTTGGCCTTCGCGTGCAGGCTCAGCGCCGACCCCTCGATCTTCTCGTAGTGCTCCAGCTCGACCTGGAACAGCCGGATCAGGTCGGCGCCGACCCCGGCCGTGCCGGCGTAGCCGACGCAGGAATGGTCATCGGCGTGGAAGACCTTCTCGACGTCCCGCTGCGCGATCATGTTGCCCATCGTCGCCCGCCGGTCACCCGCCATGATCACGCCACCGGGAAAGGTCACCGCGACAATCGTCGTCCCGTGCGGCACCTGCGTCACCGGGCCCGGCAGGTCCTCGCGGGCGCCGGGCAGCAGATGAGGCGCCGACGCCGTGAGGAACTCCGTGAACGACGACGTTCCCGACATCCTGAACACGGAAGGTAGTCGTCCGGCGGCACCCGCTGGATCGGCCACGCATCCCCCTTCACATAGTTGACAAATCTCTACCACCGCCGTGCACCGGCCCGCGCGGCGGCGACAACCCCGCCCAGCCAACCGGCGGCGGCCGGTGAGCAGGCCCTGAGCCGACTCCGCCGACGGCGGTGTCACCGCGCGGCGTCCGCCACCGGCCGGCGCCCGGTCGCGGACCAACATGCCACGGACCGCGCCGACGCGGCCGCCGTGGGCGGCATTCTCGCCCCCGCGCCGGGCGGGCCGGCGGCCGCGGGCCACCCGCCCGCCGGCCCTCAGACAGCCCTCAGGCGGCCCAGGACGTCACTGGCCGCCCTTCTGGACGTAGCCCTTGACGAACTCCTCGGCGTTCTCCTCGAGGACGTCGTCGATCTCGTCCAGCAGGGAGTCGACGTCCTCGGACAGCTTCTCGTGACGCTCCTTGAGATCGCCGCTGGCGTTCTCCTCGACGTCCTGTTCGTCGGACTCCTCGGCCCGGCGGGTGGAACGGGACTGCCCACCGCTGGTGTCCTTGGTGGCCATGCTCGGCCCTCCTTCGATCGCCTGGAGTGACACTATCCCCGATCACGGACAGATTCGGCGCGTCGGCGAGAGCCCCACTCCATCACGAACCAGGCGGGCCAGGCAGGCCAACGCCGCCAGCGGCGGGAGAAAGACCAGGTTGGGCCACCTTCGCCGCCCCGGCGTCCGCCGTGGGCGCAACGCGCGCACCCCCGCCCAGCCCCGGGCCCGGGTCCCGCCCGCTACTTGCCGGCGAGCGCGTCCACCAGGTCGCCCGCCGTCGGGCAGCGCTCCAGCAGCGCGCCCACATGCGCCTTCGTCCCCCGCAGCGGCTCCAGCGTCGGCACCCGCTGCAGCGAGTCCCGCCCGATGTCGAAGATCACCGAATCCCAGGAGGCGGCCGCGACCTGCGCCGGGTAGAGCGCCAGGCAGCGGCCCCGGAAGAACGCCCTGGTGTCCTCCGGCGGCTCGGTCATCGCCCGGGTGACCTCGTCCTCGCCCACCAGCCGCTCGATGCGGCCCCGGGCCGCCAGCCGGTTGTACAGGCCCTTCTCCGGCCGGACGTCGGAGTACTGCAGGTCGACCAGCTGCAGGCGCGGGTTGTCCCAGCCCAGGCCGTCGCGGGAGCGGTAGCCTTCCAGGATCGAGAGCTTGGCCACCCAGTCCAGCTCCCGCGCGCACGACATCGGGTCGTGCTCCAGGCGGGTCAGCACCGACTCCCAACGGGACAGGACATCGGCGGTCTGCGCGTCGATGTCGGTGCCGAAGCGGTCCTCGACGTACTTGCGGGCCTGCTCCAGGTACTCCATCTGCAGCTGGACGGCGGTCATCTTCCGGCCCGTGCGCAGCGTCAGCAGCGACTTCAGCCCCGGGTCGTGGGAGACCGCCCGCAGCGTCGCCACCGGCGCGTCGACCGACAGGTCGACCTGCAGCCAGCCGTCCTCGATCATCGCGAGGACCAGCGACGTCGTCCCCACCTTCAGGTAGGTGGAGATCTCGCTCATGTTCGCGTCACCGATGATGACGTGCAGCCGCCGGTACTTCTCGGGGTCGGCGTGCGGCTCGTCGCGGGTGTTGATGATCGGCCGCTTCAGAGTCGTCTCCAGGCCGACCTCGACCTCGAAGAAGTCCGCCCGCTGGCTGATCTGGAAGCCGGCCTCCCGGCTGTCCACGCCGAGGCCGACCCGCCCGGCGCCGCAGACCACCTGCCGGGTCACGAAGAACGGGGTCAGGTGGCGCACGATCTCCCCGAACGGGGTGGACCGGGCCATCAGGTAGTTCTCGTGGCAGCCGTAGGAGACGCCCTTGTTGTCGGTGTTGTTCTTGTACAGGTTCACCGGCATCGTGTTCGGCACCGACAGCGCCCGGCGCGCCGCCTCGGCCATCACCCGCTCGCCGGCCTTGTCCCACACCACGACGTCGCGGGGGTTGGTGACCTCCGGCGTGGAGAACTCCGGATGGGCGTGGTCGACGTAGAGCCGGGCCCCGTTGGTCAGGATCACGTTCGCGAGACCGAGGTCGTCCTCGTTCGCGGGCGCGGTCGGGTCGACGACCGGTTCCCGGGGCAGCTCGAAGCCCCGGGCGTCGCGCAGCGGCGACTCCTCCTCGAAGTCCCACCGGGCTCTGCTGCCCGAGCCGCCCGAGTGCCGGTTGGCATAGGAGTTCACCACCAGCGAAGAGGCCAGCATCTGGTTCGTATTGGGCTGCCCAGGGACCGACACGCCGTACTCGGTCTCAGCACCCATGATCCGGCGAACGCTCACCTTGCCTAGCGTAGGTGTTCGCGGGCCATGTTGGAGGGTGGACAACGAGCGCGGCCCGTCCAGGCGGGGGGCGGGGGTCGTCCGCGCTGGCCACCGGATCGGCGGCGAGCGCGGCCCCCAACGCCCGAACGGGCTAGCCGGGACGGCACACAACCGTCCTGGCCAGCCCGTTCGGATGCCGGCTCGCGCGAGCGCGCGCGGGATCTTACAGGTACTGCCCGGTGTTCGCGATCGTGTCGATCGACCGGCCGGCCTCGGCGCCCTTCGTCCCGGTGACGAGCGTGCGGATGTAGACGATCCGCTCGCCCTTCTTGCCGGAGATCCGGGCCCAGTCGTCCGGGTTGGTGGTGTTGGGCAGGTCCTCGTTCTCCTTGAACTCATCGACGCAGGCGGCCAGCAGGTGCTGCATGCGCAGGCCGCGGCTGTTGTTCTCGATGAGGTCCTTGACCGCCATCTTCTTGCCCCGGGCCACAATGTTCTCGATCATGGCGCCGGAGTTGAAGTCCTTGAAGTACAGGACCTCCTTGTCACCGTTGGCGTAAGTGACCTCGAGGAAGCGGTTCTCCTCCGTCTCGGCGTACATCCGCTCGACCAGCCGCTGGATCATGCCCTGGCAGGTGGCCTCGCGGTTGCCGCCGTGCTCGGCCAGGTCATCGGCGTGCAGCGGCAGCTCGGGGACGACGAACTTGGCGAAGATGTCCTTCGCCGCCTCCGCGTCCGGCCGCTCCACCTTGATCTTCACGTCGAGCCGGCCGGGACGCAGGATGGCCGGGTCGATCATGTCCTCGCGGTTCGAGGCGCCGATCACGATGACGTTCTCGAGCTTCTCGACGCCGTCGATCTCGCTCAGCAGCTGCGGGACGATCGTGTTCTCCACGTCGGAGGACACCCCCGACCCGCGGGTCCGGAAGATCGAGTCCATCTCGTCGAAGAACACGATCACCGGCATGCCCTCGGACGCCTTCTCCCGCGCCCGCTGGAACACCAGCCGGATCTGCCGCTCGGTCTCGCCGACGTACTTGTTCAGCAGCTCGGGGCCCTTGATGTTCAGGAAGAACGCCCGCCCGGTGCCCTGACCGGTCTGAGCCTCGACCTTCTTGGCCAGCGAGTTCGCGACCGCCTTGGCGATCATCGTCTTGCCGCAGCCGGGCGGGCCGTAGAGCAGCACGCCCTTCGGTGGCTTGAGCTGGTGCTCGGCGAACAGGTCCTTGTAGAGGAACGGCAGCTCGACCGCGTCGCGGATCGACTCGATCTGGCCCTTGAGCCCACCGATCTGCTCGTAGCCGATGTCGGGGACCTCCTCGAGGACGAGCTCCTCGACCTCCGACTTCGGGATCCGCTCGTAGGCGTAGCCCGAACGGGGCTCCACCAGCAGCGAGTCACCGGCCCGGATCGGCCCGTCGAGCAGCGGCTGGGCCAGCAGGACCACCCGCTCCTCGTCGGTGTGCCCGATGACCAGGGCCCGGTCACCGCCCTCCAGGATCTCCTTGAGCAGGACGACGTCACCGTGCCGCTCGAACGCGCGCTCCTCGACGATGTTGAGGGCCTCGTTGAGCATCACCTCCTGGCCGGGGGCCAGGTCGGTGACGTCGACGTTCGGGGAGACGGTCACCCGCAGCTTTCTGCCCTGGGTGAACACGTCCGCCGTGCCGTCGGCGTAGCGGCCGATGAAGACGCCGTAGCCGCTGGGCGGCTGGGCCAGCCGGTCGACCTCCTCCTTGAGGGCCACGATCTGGTCGCGGGCCTCCCGGAGGGTGAGGACGAGCTTCTCGTTCTGGCCCGTCAGGCTGGCCAGATCGGCCTGGGCCTCCGCCAGCCGCTCCTCGAGGGCCCGCACATGGCGGGGCGACTCGTTGAGCCTCCTGCGCAACATGGCGATCTCTTCCTCAAGGAAGGCCACCTGTGTGGTGAGTTCGTGCACTTCCTTCTCGTAGGCCGACTTCGTCTGGTCGGCATCGCCAGGACGACCCGAGCTCCCACCGGAGCCAGAGCCCGAACGGGGACCGGACACTGCGCCTCCACCTCCCCCGTGCTGACCGGGACGCACCCAACACTACCGTTGTGACCGCTGCCGGCACCGCCGCATCGAGAGCGCGAACCGGCCAAGAGCGTAAAGAGCGGGTTACGGTGCCATGGTGACAGACGATCGGAGGCCCGTGGCAACGACTTCTCATCCCGGCGAACATGGGCGGCTGTTCGTCCGCATAGATCAGGACAAGTGCACCGGCGACGGGCTGTGCGTCCAGTACGCTCCCGCGCTGTTCGAGTTCGACGTGGACGGCTTGGCGTACGTGAAGGACTCCGCCGGAGAACTGCGCACCGAACCCGGCGCGGCGGTGACGATCCCGCCGCTCCTGCTCGACGCGGCCGTCGACGCGGCCGACGAGTGCCCCGGCAACTGCATCTACGTCCGCCACCCCGACGGGCGGGTCGAGGCCGGCCCCGAGGACTGATCCACTCACCCCGCGCGGCCGGTGAGGAGATTTTCCTCACGTCCGGTCCCGCGGGCCCGACCGGGGGACGCCAGCCCCCCCGTCAGCCCGCCTCTGAGCCCACTCCGTGGCCCGAGGCCGGCCCGGCCCCGGGGCCGCCCTCAGCGCCGGCGCCCGGCTCGGGCCGGGCGCCCTTGGCCGGGCGGCGCCGGCGCGGCGGCGGGGCCACCCCCTCGGCCATCCGGCGCGCCGTGGCCACGAAACCGGTGTGGCCGACCATCCGGTGGTCCGGGCGCACCGCGAGCCCGTCGACATGCCAGGTCCGCATCAACGTCTCCCACGCCGCCGGCTCGGTGAACGCGCCGTGCTCACGCAGGGCCTCCACGAACCGGGACAGCTGGGTCGTCGTGGCGACGTAGCCGCAGACGACCCCGCCGGGCAGCAGCGCGGCCGCGACGACCGGCAGCACCTCCCACGGGGCGAGCATGTCGAGCACGACCCGGTCGACGTCACCCACCGTGCCGGTCACCGTGGCCGCGTCCACCTCGGCCAGGTCGCCGACCCGCAGCGTGTGCGCCGGGTGCGGACCGCCGAAGAACGCCTCGACGTTGGCCCGGGCGACCTCGGCGAACTCGGGCCGGCGCTCGTAGGACACCAGCGTCCCGGTCTCACCGACAGCCCGCAGCAGCGAGCAGGACAGCGCCCCGGACCCGGCGCCGGCCTCCAGGACCCGCGCGCCCGGGAAGATGTCGGCGTAGCCGACGATCGCCGCCGCGTCCTTGGGGTAGACCACGGTCGCGCCGCGCGGCATCGACAGGACGAAGTCGCTCAGCAGCGGCCGCAGCGCCAGGTAGGGGGTGCCGCCGGTGCTGAGGTGGACGGTCCCCTCGGTCGAGCCGAGCAGGGCGTCGTGGGACAGCGCCCCCCGGTGGGTGTGGAACTGCTTGCCCGGGGTGAGCACGACCGTGTGGCGGCGCCCCTTGGGGTCGGTGAGCTGCACCCGCTCGCCGGGGGCGAAGGGCCGGCCCCGGCGCGGCGGAGCCGGGGCGTCCGGAGCGGAGGCGTCCGGGGCGCGGGTGCCTGCCTCCCCCTCGCCGGGGGCGGCGGGCGGCGGCGGGGGGTTGGTCTCGCCGGCGGCCGCGCGCCGGCCCTGCTCGTCCCCGTGCCCATCCCCGTTGCCGGCGCCGGGGGCCCGCGGTTCGGTCCAGTCGGCCCGCTCCGCCAGGCCGGGGCCGGCCGGCCCGGCCGTCAACGCCGGCCCGCCATCCGCGCGGCAGCGTTCGGGTCGAGCCGGGCCGCCACGTCGACCGTGGCCAGCACGCCGACGGGCCGCCCGTGCTGGACGACGAGGTATTCGGTGGCGGGCACGCGCCGGATGGCCGTCAACAGGTCATCGCCTTTCAGGTCGGCTTCGAGGATCATGCCGGGCTCGACGGCCCGGCTGACCTCGCTGATCGAGACCCACGGCCGGCGGTGCTCCGGGAGCGCGTCGACCGCGGCCCCGTTCATGATCTTCACGGGGTTGCCGTCGGCGTCGACGACCGCGACCGCGCTGGCGCCGGCCGCGCGGGCGTGGCGCAGCGCCTCGGCCAGCGGGACGTCGGCGGCAACGGGCAGTGTACGGCGGGCCATCCGGCCGGCGACGAGCCCGGGCAGCCGTACCCGGACCTGGGCCTGCCGTAGGGACTGGTAGGCGCCCATGCCCAGGAAGGCCGCCACCCCGACCGTGTAGAGACCGCTCAGCTGGCTGCCGCCGGAGCTGTTGAGCCCCCAGATCGCGACGGCCGCCGCGACCGCGAAGCCGGCGTAGGCGCCGACGCGCAGGCCGCGCGGCCGGTCACGGGTGGCTCGCCAGACCGCGGCGACGACCAGCCGGCCGCCGTCAAGGGGCAGGCCAGGAGCCAGGTTGAACAGGAACAGCACCAGGTTGACGACGGAGAGGTCGAGCACGACCATGCCGGCCTGGCTGTCCGAGCCCAGCCCGGTCAGGACGGCGAAGCCGAGCCCGGCCAGCAGCCCGTTGACCAGCGGGCCGGCCACGGCCACCAGGAACTCCCGGCCGGGGCTGCCCGGCTCGGGGTCGATCTCGGTGAAGCCGGCGAACCCGTGGACGACGACCGAGCGGACCCGCAGCCCGAACCCGAGCGCCACCAGGCAGTGGCCCAGTTCGTGGGCGACGAGGGAGGCGATGAACCCGACGGCGGTGAGCGCCGCGACCAGGAAGACGATCGCGTCGCTGGCGTCGCGCAGCTGGGCGCGGCCCGAGCCGGCGAGCAGCGACGCGATGATCACCGCGAAGATCGCGGCCAGCGGCGAGAGGTAGACCGGCACGCCACGCACGCGCCCGATGAGCAGGCCCGGTCGCGCGCGCCCGCCGTCCGGGTCGCCGGGCGGGTGCTCGTCGGGCCGGCGGCCCGCCGCGGGCCGGGCGGGCGGTGATTCCGGCCGTTGTGCCATGGGCCGATGCTACGGACTTCCCGCCCGTCTGTGTCCGCCCGCGCTGATCCCGGGGCTGACACCTGAATCCCGCGGCGGGGCCGGACCGCCGGTGGGCCAGGTTGTCGGTGGGGGCGGCTAACGTTCGCGGCATGGATGTCGGCATGGACATATCGCTCGCTCCGGTCGGGACCGAACCTCCCGGCCGGGGCCCGGCCCCGGGGCCGGGCCACGCGCCGGCCGGCCCGGACGGGCCGGGAGCTTCGGGCGGGCCGGCGCCGGTCGGGTCGCTGTCGCCCTCGCGCGCCGCCGACTTCATGACCTGCCCGCTGCGCTACCGGTTCCGCGTCCTCGACCGGCTCCCGGAGCCGCCGAGCCCGGCGGCGGTGCGCGGCACGGTCGTGCACAGCGTGCTGGAGCGGCTGTTCGAGCGGCCGGCTCCCGCCCGCACGGTCGAGGCGGCGCACGACCTGCTCGAACCGGCCTGGGCGGCGGCGCTGGCCCGGGAGCCGGAGCTGGCCGGGCTGTTCGCCGACGACGCCGAGCGGCTGGCCTGGTTCGAGGCGGCCCGCGGGCTGCTGGCCGGCTACTTCAGCCTGGAGGACCCCTCCCGCCTGTCGCCGGCGGCCCGGGAGCTCTACATCGAGCACACGCTGCCCTCGGGGCTGCGGCTGCGGGGCTACATCGACCGGCTGGACGAGGCGGAGACGCCAGCCGGGCTGGCGGTGCGGATCGTCGACTACAAGACGGGCCGCTCGCCCGGGCCGGCGTTCGAGGCGTCCGCGCTGTTCCAGATGCGCTTCTACGCGCTGATGGTGTGGCGGGCGCGCGGGGTCATGCCCCGTGAGCTGCGCCTGTACTACCTGGGCGACCGGACGTGGCTGCGGGTGGTGCCGGACGAGGCCGACCTGCGGGCGACCGAGCGGAAGATCGACGCGTTATGGGCGGCCATCACCCGGGCCCGCGAGGCCGGTGACTGGCGGCCCCGGCCGAGCCGGCTGTGCGACTGGTGCGACCACCAGGCGCGCTGCCCGGCGTTCGGCGGTACGCCGCCGCCGCTGCCGGTCGAGGTGGAGCGGGTCGAGGAGGGCACGCCGTCGGTGTGCGAGGCCGACGGCTGACGCCGGCGCGCGCCTCGCCGGGCCCGGCTCGCGGCTCTTACCAGATCGCTCCTACCAGATCGGTAGTGGCCGCGCATCCACCGATCGGTGGATGCGGCTATCACCCGAAATGGCGAGCTAGACCAGCCGAACCTCTGATTCCGGGCGGGTGGGCGCCGGCGAATACTCGTCTGGTCGGGCTGGTCAGCTCGGGTTGTGGGTGTGAGCGCGGGGAAGTTCCGCGATGCACCCGCTGGGAGCCCCGGGAATAGGCCGTTCGCGCGAACGTGAAATGTTGAGGTCGCCGATCTGACACGCAGGGCCGGATGTGGTCCGCGCGTCGTTGGATGCCAGGAGGATGTCGCGCTCATGACTGTGGGCCGGCTTCCGGACAGCCGATGACGATGGGGAAGGGATTTCTCCGATGCGCCACTCCGCCCGATCAGCGGGGTCCCGCCAGGCCGCTGGCTCTCCCGCGGACCCCGCGCCGTCGGCGCCGGGCCACGGCCGCGGCCCGGCCGGGGCTCCCGCGGCCCGCGCCGCCGGGCTGACCAAGGTCTACGGACGGGACCAGACGTCGGTCACCGCGCTCGACTCCGTCGACATCACTTTCGACCGCGGCCGCTTCACCGCGATCATGGGCCCGTCCGGGTCGGGCAAGTCGACCCTGATGCACTGCCTGGCCGGCCTGGACAGCGTCTCCGCCGGCCACGTCTACATCGGCGATGTCGACCTGTCCACCCTGTCGGACAAGCGGCTGACCCAGCTGCGCCGGGACCGGATCGGCTTCATCTTCCAGCAGTTCAACCTGCTGCCCACCCTCAGCGCGGCCGAGAACATCACGCTTCCCCTCGCCATCGCCGGCCGCAAGCCGGACCGGGCCTGGATGGACGCCGTGGTCGCCGCGGTCGGCCTAGCCGACCGGCTGCGCCACCTGCCCTCGGAGCTCTCCGGCGGCCAGCAGCAGCGGGTGGCCTGCGCCCGGGCGCTGGTCACCCGACCCGAGATCGTGTTCGCCGACGAGCCGACCGGGAACCTCGACTCCCGCTCCAGCGCGGAGGTGTTGTCGTTCCTGCGCCATTCGGTGCGGGAGTTCGGGCAGACGATCGTGATGGTCACCCACGACGCGACCGCCGCCTCCTACTCCGACGAGGTCGTGTTCCTGGCCGACGGGCGGATCGTCGACGCGATGCCGAACCCGACCGCCGACGCCGTCCTGGACCGGATGAAGCACCTGGACGCGGCCCGCGCGGGCGCGCCAGCCGGCTACCACCCGGGAATCGAGGGCTGACGATGCTTCGGGTGACGTTCAAGAGCCTGCTCGCCCGCAAGGTGCGGCTGGTTCTCTCCGCCCTCGCCGTCGTCCTCGGGATCAGTTTCATCAGCGGGACGCTGGTGCTCACCGACACCCTGAACAACACGTTCGACAACCTCTTCGGCGACGTCTACAAGAACGTCAGCGTCGAGGTCCGGTCGGTGAACGCCGTCGACAACACCAGCACCGACGACACCAAACGCCAGCCGCTGGCCGAGTCGCTGCTGACCCGGCTACGCGGCGTCGACGGTGTCGGCAACGCCGTCGGCAACGTCAGCGGAGTGGCGCAGCTCGTCAACCCGAAGACGGGCAAGGCGCTCGACCTCGGCGGCGCTCCCGGCCTGGGCGGCAACTGGACGGGGACGGCGCCGCCGTCGGCGGTCGCGCTCACCCCGGGCAGCCACGCGCCCGGCCCGGGGGAGATCGTCGTAGACGCGGGCACAGCGAAGGACGCCAAGCTGCGGATCGGCGAGTCGATCACCGTCCTCACCAAGGGGCCACCGAAGAAGTTCACCCTGGCCGGCACGTTCACCCTGGCCGGCAAGTCCAGCCTGGGCGGGGCGTCGGTGACGAACTTCGACACCGCGACCGCGCAGCGGCTGCTCATGGAGCCGGGCCAGTTCAGCTCGATCGACCTGGCCGCCCGCCCGGGCGTGTCGGACACGGCGCTGCGGGCCCGGGTCGCCGCGGCACTGCCCGGCGGCGCCCAGGCGGTGACCGGCAAGCAGGTCGCCGACGAGAACGCCAGCGCGATCGAGAAGGCGATCAGCGGCCTGTCGACGTTCCTGCTGGTCTTCGCCGGGATCGCGACGTTCGTCGCCGCGTTTATCATCATCAACACGTTCACGATGCTGATCGCGCAGCGGACCCGGGAACTGGCGTTGCTGCGGGCGGTCGGCGCCAGCCGCCGCCAGGTCCGGACGTCGGTCCTCGTCGAGGCGATCGTCGTCGGGTTCATCGGCGCCACGCTCGGGCTCGGCCTCGGCCTCGGCCTGGCCGTCCTGCTCAAGGGCCTGTTCAGCCTGCTCGGCGCGAGCCTGCCCAGCGGCAGCCTGGTCTTCAAGGCCCGCACGGCGATCGTCGCCTACCTCGTCGGGATCGTGGTGACCACCGTCGCCGCCTACATCCCGGCCCGTAAGGCGGCCACGGTGCCGCCGGTCGCGGCCATGCGCGAGACGTTCGTCCTGCCGGCGCGGTCGCTGCGGCTGCGGGCGATCCTCGGCTCGCTCCTCACGGTCATCGGCGCGCTGATCCTGGTCGGCGGCCTGTCGGTGAAGAACGGCTCGCAGTCGGCCACCCTGGTCGGCCTGGGCGCCGGGCTGTGCTTCATCGGTGTGGCCACGCTCTCGCCGTGGTTGTCGCGGCCGATCACCCGGGTGATCGGGGCGCCGCTGCCCCGCCTGTTCGGCGCGACCGGCCGCATCGGCCGGGACAACGCGATGCGCAACCCGCGCCGCTCGGCCGCCACCGCCTCGGCGCTGATGATCGGCCTCGCTCTGGTCAGCGCGTTCGGGGTCCTCGGCCAGTCGATCAAGGCCGGGGTGAAGAGCACGGTCGAGAAGAGCGTCGGGGCCGACTTCTTCCTGGCGGCGCAGGGCTTCGGCGCCGGGTTCAGCCCCACGGTCATCCAGTCCCTGCAGGGCAAGCCGGGCATCGACGTGGCCACCGGCCTGCGCGGCGACCAGGCGAAGATCGGCGGGAAGACCGTCGGGGTGCTCGCCGGCGACCCGGCCGCGCTGCCGAAGGTACTGATCCTCAAGAAGGTCGACGGCGACCTGGCCGCGCTCGCGACCGGCACCATCCTGGTCAGCCAGGACACCGCGACCGACCGGGGCTACCGCGTCGGCCAGTCGATCCCGGTGACCTTCCCCAACGGCGTCACCTCACTGCGGATCGCCGGCGTCTACGCCAAGAGCCAGCTCGCCGGCAACTACCTGCTGGCCACGGCCGAGTTCACGAAGCACTACCCCGGCGGCCTGGACATCTTCGGCCTGGTCCGGATGACCGACGGCGCCGACCGGGTCGCGGTACGCACCGAGGTGGAGGCGGCCGCCAAGCCGTACCCGAACGTCGAGGTCCGCGACCAGTCGGAGCTGATCCGCCAGCAGGAGAAGACCGTCGACCAGTCCCTGAGCCTGATCTACGTCCTGCTCGCCCTGGCGATCATCATCGCGCTGTTCGGGATCGTGAACACCCTGGCGCTGTCGGTGATCGAACGGACCCGGGAGATCGGCTTGCTGCGCGCGGTCGGGATGGGCCGCCGGCAGCTGCGGACCATGGTCCGGCTGGAAGCCGTCGTCATCGCGGCGTTCGGCGCCATACTCGGGGTCGCGGTCGGCAGCTTCTTCGGCTGGGCGCTGGCCACCGCGCTCAAGAAACAGGACATCGCCTCCTTCTCCTACCCGGTGGCCCTGATCGTCGCGATCGTCGTCGTGGGCGCCCTCCTCGGCGTCCTCGCGGCGATCTTCCCGGCCCGGCGGGCGGCGAAGATGGACATCCTGCGCGCCATCGCCACCACCTGACACCGCCCACCACCGGGAGACAACCGCCGTCTGACACCGCCGGGCCCGGCAACCGCGGGCCCGGCGCTCGCGGGCGGCGAGGGCTGGGCAGCCCGAATCCGTCGGGGGACGGAGGCTTGGCCGGCCCACACGCGTCAGTAGCCTTCGGCGTTCGCCCTATGTCGCCCTCGGCGCCCGTCCGATAGCTTTTGGCGACCGAGGGCCGCACGGCGAAGGGACGGCTACGGTGAGCGAGAGCAATGGCACTGGCGACCACCCGAACAGGCCGGGCCCCACCGGCCCCGGCCACACCAGCGGCGCCAGCCACACCAGCGGCCGCGGCGACCCCAGCGGGTCCGGCGAGCGCGGCGGACCCGACCGAGACGGCGGGCGGCCGGCGCGCGCCCCCGCGGCCGGAGCGGGCCCGGTGCCCCGGCTGGCGGCCCGCCTGCTCGGGCTGCTGACCGCCAGCCCCACCGCCCGGCGCGCCGTCGTCTTCTTCGCCGACCAGGGCCGCCGCCTCATCGTGATCATCCTGCTGAACCTGGCCGGAGCCGTCTCACTGGCCGCGACACCGTTCGTCGCCCGCCACATCGTCGACCACGGGCTGCACCGCTCCAGCGTGGCCAGCTACCTGCCGCAGCTGGCCGTCGTCCTGCTCGTGTTCCTCTTCGACGCGACGGTCACCTCGATCGCGACCATCGTCGGCTCCCAGCTCGGCGAGACCGTCACCCTCCGGGCCACCCTGGCCATCCACGACCAGCTGCTGCGCCTGCCGTTCAGCTTCTACCCCGGCCAGCGCCAGGGCGAGATCATCTCCCTGTTCGGCGGCGATGTCTCCGAGCTCAACGGCGCCGTGTCCCGCTCGCTGCCCCGCACCGCCTCCGCCGCCGTGACCGCTGTCGTCGGACTGGTCACGGTGGCCGTCCTCGACTGGCGGCTCACCCTGCTCGCGCTGCTGCTCGCCCCCGGCGTCGGTGTCCTCAACGGCCTGGGCCGCCGCGGCGGCCGCCGGCTGACCCGCCGCCACATCTGGCTGCGCTCCCGGCTGTTCGCCCAGGTCTCCGACACGACGAACGTCTCCGGCGCGCTGCACGTCCGCCTGTTCGGCCAGACCGAACACGAGTCCCGCCGCCTGGCCGACACCGCCCAGGCGATCCGCCGGGTCGCCGTCCGCCGCACGATGGTCGTCGCCCGGGCCAGCCTGCTGGCCTCCGTCGGCGCCGCGCTCGCCGTCGTCATCGTCACCGGGTTCGGTCTGTGGCTGGTCAGCAGCGGCCGCTCGACGATCGGCACGCTCATCGCGTTCGCCGGCGCCCTGCTGCTGGCCTACCGGCCGGTCATCGGCATCGCCGAGAGCCGCTCGGACCTGCTCGACGCCGGCGTCGCCGTCGACCGGATCTTCGGCCTGCTCGACGTGCCGGTCGACCCCCGCGACCTGCCGACCGTCACCGGCGGCACCGGCCTGGACCCCACGCCGGCCCCGGCCGCGCCAGCCAACGGGGCGGGGACCGGCGCCGGCGCGCCGACCCGCGACAGGGTGACCCCGGCACTGCTCGCGCTGCCGCTGCCCCGCCACTTCGACGGCCGGGGCGCCGCGGCCACCGCGCAGCCCGGCGCCCACCGTCCCGCCGCGCCCGAGATCGCCATCGAACGGGTCTGGTTCCGCTACCCGACCGGCGTCGGCAACGACTGGTCAGCCGCCGGACGCGACGTCTCCCGCCGCTGGTGGTACGTCGACTCCGACAGCGAGATCGACGAGCACGGCGACACCGTCCCCCGGCCCGGCGCCCGGGCCGACCAGGACGCCGAACCGCTCCCGGACCGGGCCTGGAACCTCAGCGACCTCTCCCTGACCGCCCGCGCCGGGGAGAAGACCGCGATCGTGGGCACCTCCGGCGCCGGCAAGACCACCCTCGGCTACCTGATCTCCGGCATCTACCAGCCCGATACGGGCCGGATCCGCTGCGGCGGCGTCGATCTGGCCGCCATGACCTGGACCGACCTGCGAGCCACGATCGGGGTGGTGCCGCAGGAACCGCACCTGTTCCACGACACCATCGCCGCGAACGTGCGCTACGGGCGGCTGGGCGCCGACGACGAGGAGGTGGCCGCCGCCATCGGCGCCGCCGGCCTCGGCCCGCTGGTCGCGACCCTCCCCAAGGGGCTGAACACGACCGTCGGCGCCCGCGGCTACCAGCTCTCCGGCGGCGAACGGCAGCGGATGGCGCTGGCCCGGGTCCTGCTGGCCGACCCGCCCGTGATCGTCCTGGACGAGGCCACCTCCCAGCTCGACGCCGAGACCGAACGGTTCGTGCAGGAGTCGCTGGCCCGGCTGGCCGCCGGCCGGACCCAGATCGTGATCGCCCACCGCCTGTCCACGATCGTCGACGCCGACGTCATCCACGTGATGGACCGCGGCCGGGTCGTCGAACGCGGCTCCCACGACCAGCTCCAGGCCTCGGGCGGCACCTACGCGGAGCTGTACTCCCGGCAGTTGTCCGGCCTGGACGGCTCGGCCGAGGCCTGACCGCCACCCGCGCAGCCGGGCCGGTCGGGCTGTCGTGACCGTCAGGCGGCGGTCACGGGCCCGACGGTCAGCTGGTGCGCGCCCGGGCTGGTGCAGGCCCGCTGCCCGTCGGCCGCGATCGTCAGCGCGTCGTGCAGGGCCGGTGGGTAGATCCGGATCGACGTCGCGGTCGCCGAGCCGCTGTTCTGCTCGCAGCCGGGGATGGGGCCGATGTGGGCGACGGCCAGGTGGGCGACGGCGTGCCGGCCGGGCGCCAGCGTGACCAACGGGGCCGTCGTCTGCTCCCGGTCAGCGGCCGCGCCGAGCATCCGCCCGCCGGCGTCGAGGAACGACACGCCCGGGAAGCCGCCGAGCACGCAGGTCGAGGGACCGTTGTTGGTGAACAGGATCTGCTCGTCGGTGTGGCCGGCGGCCTCGTCCCGGTTGACGATGTCCGCGGCCAGCGCGGACGCCGGGCAGGTCCGGAGCCCCGCCGGGCCGCTGGACGAACCCCCAGAAGCCCCGGAGCCCGCCGGGCCGCCCGACCCGGTCGAGACCGGCGCGCCGCCGGCGGACGTGCCGGCGCTGGTCGCGCCGCTCGCGGGCGCGTCGCCGCCACCGCTGGATGAGCCGCACGCGGTCAGCGCCACGAGAGCGGCGCTCGCCGCGACGGCCAGCAACGTTCGTCCGCGCATCCCCGTTACCCACCTCCGCCGGAGACCTCGCCCACCGTATGGTCGGACAGCGGGCACATAACCGGTTCTGTCCCGGAGCCGACGGGGGCTACCAGGCCGGCGCGGGCTCGGGCCGCCGGGACTCAGCGCTCGCCCGGGCCGTGGAGGCGCGGCGGCCCGGCACCCTCCAACCGCTGGATGATCGGCGCGATCAGGTCGTCCAGCTCACGGGTGAGGATGGTCACGGCCCGGCGGGCCAGCTCGACGACGTCCCCGTCGTCCGGGCCGTTCGGCGCCGCCGGCAGCTGCTCGAACGGGATCGGCGCCTCGGCCAGCAGCGACGCCCGCAGATGGGCGTGTTTGGCCAGCTCCTGGTCGGCCGGCGCGAGGAACTGGCCGAACGTCTCCGGCCAGTCCCGCCAGCCCCGGTCGTGCCACCAGGTGCGGGAGCTGGTCAGCGCGACCGGCCACGGCGCGACGATCCGCACCCGGGCGCTCAGCGTCCCGTCCCACGGGCTGGCCAGGCAGGTCGCCTCCAGCACCCGCCGGTGCCAGCGGACGTAGCCGGGGTCGAGCGCGGGCGGGGTGGCCAGCCGCCAGGCCGTGCAGGCGAACGCGACCGGGGAGATGTCCCCCCAGCTGTCCGCGAACGCGGCCAGGTCGCGCCGGACCCGCTGGCCGTACCGGCCGCGACCGCCCGGAGTGCGCTCCCGGTCGAAGTCCTGATCTATCCAGAACGCCTCGTGGCTGCTCACTGGCGCCTTCCTGGCGGCGGACGGTTACGCGGGAACCTCCCCGCGCCACCGACGGTACCTCTGAGGGCGCGAACCGTCCGACCCCACCCGCCACCATGCCAGGCCGGCCTCGGGCCGCCCGGGCCGATCGGGTCCGATCGGCCCGGCTCAGCGCGGCCGGGTGAACTCGGCCCGCCACAGCGGTCCGGGCAGCGCGTCGAGCGTGGCTGTCTTGAGCGAGTCGCCGGCGAACGCCTCGACGTCCGCCCGGCTCAGCGGCCACGGCGGTGGCCCGCCGAGCACCCCCACCGCGCCGCCGCCGACGCCGCCGTCCGCGTCACCGGCGGACGCGACAACCAGCAGCCGCCCGCCGGGCGCGACGAGCCGGCCGATCGCGGCCTGGGCCTCCCGCCGGGCCTCCGGCGGCAGCGCCTGGACGGTGAACACGTCGACGACCAGGTCGAACGCGCCGTTGAACGCGCCGGGCATCCGCAGCAGGTTGGCGACGAAGTAGCGCACCGCCGTGCGCGGATGGCGCTCGCGGGCCAGCCGGACCGCGCTCGGCGCGACGTCGAACGCCGAGGTGGCGAAACCGAGGCGGGCCAGGTACTCGGCGTCCGCGCCCAGCCCGCAGCCGACGACGACCGCCCGCCTCCCGTGGCCGACCAGGCTCTGCCCGGTGGCCCACTCGGCCAGCAGCGGGTGGACCTCATCCCGCTCCCACGGCAGCGGCAGCTCGCCGGCGGCGCCGGAACGGTAGAGCGGTTCGAACCAGCCGGTCACGTCGCCGCCCGTGACGGCCCGGGCGGCCAGCCGGTCCGCGGCGTGCCGCCAGCCGCCGGAGGTGTGGCGCAGCAGCGCCGGCACAAGAACGTCCCAGGTGGCCGCGGGCGGCACCTCGTGGCCGACGTCCGCCAGCTCCAGCAGCTCGGCGCCCGGCACCGCCGCGGCCAGCGCCCGCGCCCCGGCCAGCGGGAACAGAGGGTCCCGGGCGCCGTGCACGACCAGCGTCGGCACGGTGATCTCCGACCAGTCCGGATCGGGCCGTTCGGTCGCGAAGAACGCCGCCAGCTCAGCGCTCATCTCCGTCGCCGGCCCGCCACCGGACGGGCTGGCCGGCGCCGAGGCGATGACGGTCAGCGTCTCCACCCGGTCCGGGTGTGCCAGCGTGATGACCTGGGCGATCGCCCCGCCCATCGAGATGCCCACCAGGTGGGCCCGCTCCAGCCCGAGCGCGTCGAGCACGCCGACGGCGTCGCCGACCAGATCGTCGAACCCGTACGGCGGCGCGCCGGCCGGGTAGTGGGTCGAGCCCCCGGTGTCCCGGTGGTCGTAGCGCACGACCCGGCGCCCACCGGCCGCGAGCCGGGCGCAGAACCGCTCGTCCCACCAGTCCATCGACATGGCGGCGCCGCCGATGAGCAGCACCGCCGGATCGTCCTCGTCACCGAACTCCGACAGGCACACCTCAACGTCACCCGTCGCCACCAGCCGTTCGAGCCGGTCGGCCTCCATCTCCGCCTCCCCCACGCGGCGCGTCCGACGCCGCTCGGGCGCCCCACACGCCGAGAGCGGCGCGCCGCGTTCAGCGCCCTATCTCAGCAGACGTCTGGCTCCCGTTCGAGGGACTTCGCCACGCTGGTCCCCGAACATGACAATTAGCCCTGACCGAACGGCCCGTCGCCGCTCACGGTCAGCACACACCGTCACCAAAGGGCCGGCCGGGACGGCTCAGCCGGCGGCCCCCACCGTGCTGCTGGCGCCGGCCGCGCGGACGGCGAGCCCGGCCGAGAACGCCTCGATCCGCTCCTTCCAACCGGCCAGGGCGGCGGCGCGGGCGCCCGGATCGGCCGCCGGCCCGGTCTGGACGAGGACCAGCCGGGCGCCGCCGGTACCGTCCCGCAGCCGCCAGCTCACCGTGCCGCAGCCGGCCGGGTAGGCCAGGTGGGTAGCGCCGTCGGTGGCGCTGACCCGTCCCGCCGGCGCGCTGGGCAGGGTGAACGACTCGGGCACGTGATCACCGACGGCGGGTGGCGCGGCGGCCCCGAGCAGCGCCGCCCAGGCGTCGGCCACCGGCCGGGTGAGCTGGCGTTCGAAGCGGACCTCCCAGCCCTCCGGCGTCTCGCGGGCCTCGCCCTCGGCCAGGCCGAACTCGGCGACGAACCGTTCGTGCAGCACGGCCCACGGCGGCGCCGGCGCGGCCTGTCGGCCCGTCGGAGCCAGCTGGGCCTCCAGCGTGTCGAGGCAGTGGTTCCAGCCGGCGGCGAAACTGGCCGCGCCCGGCCGGTCGACGACGACGTGGCGCAGGCCGAGGACACAGCCCGCGCCCTCGGGACGGATCTCCCAGCGCAGCGCGTCCTCACCCCAGGTGTAGGCCAGCAGCCGCGGCGGCTCCCAGCTGGTGATCGTCCCGGTCGTCTCCGGCTGGCCGCCGCCGTCGAAGCTGAAGCGGAGCACGCCCCCGGGCCGGGCGTCGATCTCGACCCGCCAGGGAAACCAGGCGGCCAGGTCCTCGGCCCGGGTCAGCGCCCGCCAGACACTTTCCGGCGGCCCGGTCAGGCGACGCTCCAGGGTGATCGCGGCCCGCCCGCCGCCCGCGTCGGCCAGCGACTCGTTCATGGCTCACCCCTTCCCGGGATGCCCCGGCGGTACGCGGTGTGCCTACGCCCGACATCCTCGGCGGGCAACCGCGCTCGGCCCGATGGTGCTGGGCCGATGGTGCCGGGCCAGCGCCGGGCGGCCGCCGGCCCGGGAGCCTAGCCGCTCCCGGGCCGGCGCCGCTCACACACGCACGCGCTCTACCGACCGTCGCGCTCTACCGACCGTCGCGCCCGCTCGGGCGTCGCGGCCCGGTCAGCCGGTCACCGGTCCGACGCTCAGCTGCTGGACCGACTTCTTCACGCACGCCTTCAGGCCCGGGGCCGTGACGTACTTGGCGTGGTAGTCACCCGGCGGGAACAGCCGCATCCCGGCCACCGGCCGGTAGGAGTACGGGCGGGTGCAGCCGGCCTGGATGCCGGGCTGCACGAAGCGGACCACGAACGACGCCCTACCGCCGGGCTTGAGCGTCACCGGCTTGCCGGACCCGCCGGTCCACGCGGCGGGCGCGCCGACCAGCCGGCCGTGCCTGTCGAACCACGACACGCCCGGGTGGCCCTTCAGGACGCAGGAGAACCTACCGGTGTTGGTGAAGGCGATCGTGACGTACACGCTGCCGGCCGCGCCCTCCGAGCCGGTGATACCGGCCTTGAGGTATCGGGCACCGCAGGTGCCACCCGGCTTCATGAACTCGTGGTGATGCATGAACTCGTGGTGATGGCGGAAATGGTGATACGGCCCCCACTGCTGGACCGGTCCGTGGTGGACCTTCGGAGGCGGCCCCGCCATGTCGTTGGCCAGGGCGCCGGAAGCGCCCGCGCAGACGGTGCCCGTCGCGAGCGCCGCGACCAGCAGGCTCCGGCTGAAACCGATCCTTCGCATCGCGTTCCCCCTTTCGCGGCCGGTCGGTCGCCCGGGTGGACTCGCGTCCAACACGTCGGGTGACCGATCGAACCGAGATAGGAGTTGTTCCCGCCGCGTGGCCGACGAACACTCAGAGTGGCCGGATCGCCTGCTTACGGCGACGCTATTGTCACGGATCGCGAACGGCGGACGTCGTCGGGAGCCGTGGCGCCCGTCGGCCTAGAGGCCGACGTGGCCCGAGGGGTTGTCCGGGTCGAACAGCCGCCCGGCCCGCACGTAGCTGTCGAGCGACGCCGCCGAACGCCAGCGTCCCTGCCGCATGATCGACCGGTCGGGGACGCCGGCGCGGGCGGCGGCGGTGGCGAACCCGGAGCGCAGGGAGTGCCCGGCGAACTCGGCTGGCTCCAGCCCGGCGGCGGCCACCCGGCGGCGCACGATCCGCGCGACCGAACCGGGGTCGAGCCGGCCCGGCCCGACGGTGCCGTGCCGGTTGACCGGGCGGAACGCCGGCCCGTCGACGAGGCCGGCATGCTCGCGCCAGGCCCGCCAGGAACGGACCGGGCAGGTCGCCCGCCGCGCGCCGTAAGCCAGGCCGACCTGGGCGCCGGCCCGGTCCTGGTCGGTCTTCGACGCCCGCACGGTCAGGACGAGACCATCGTCGGTCTCGGCGATGTCGGCGACGTCGAGCGCGACGAGCTCGGCCCGGCGCAGGCAGCCGGCGAACCCGACAAGCAGCAGCGCCCGGTCGCGCAGGTCAGCCGCCTCCGTGCCGCTTCCCCCTGTGCCGCTGGCCCCAGCGCCGCTTCGCTCAGCGCCGGTGGCTCCCGGGCCGGCCGGGGCCTCGGCGCCGATCGCGGCCAGCACCTCGTTGAGCAGCCCCGTCTCCAGGGCCCGCTTGCGGCGCGGCGCGACCCCGGCGGTGCGGCGGATGCCGTCCCAGACCGCGGCGACCTCGGGGGAGGCGGCCGGGTTGGGATGATGGCCGAGCTGGTGGGCGACGGAGATCGCGGCCAGTCGGCGGCGGATCGTCGAGGGCCGGTAGCCGGCGTCGGCCAGCGCGGCCAGGTAGTCGGCGACCAGCGTGGCCCCGGCGGGGACAGCCGGCCGGCCGGGATGACGGGCGCTCACCCAGGCGGTGAACTGGCGCAGATCGCCGTCGTAGGCCCGCCAGGTCGACTCGGCCCGCGCCGCCCGGGCGTAGCGGGCGGCGTCCTCCCCCAGCACCTCCGGCGCGGCGAGCGCGGGATCGAGCACCTCGCCGTCCACGCGCGCCAGCGCGCCGCTCGGGAGCGGGTCGGGTACCGACGGCGAGCGCACTCGTGCACGGTACAAGAGCGCCCCCGCCGCCCGCCGCGCCCCGGACCACCCCAGAACCGGCACCTGATGATTACACCGTTACATATCCTCGGTGGGTCCGACCGTGCCCACCGCCCGACCGCCAGGCCCGACCATGAGGGAGCGCCCGATGCCCGTCCCCCTGCCCGGACCCGACACCGTCCTGCTCACCCCGCCGGACAAGGCCGAGGCGCTCACCGTCGCCCGCGGCGTCGTGGCCGCGGCCGCCCCCGACGGCGGCCTCACCGACCTGCAACGGGTGCTCATCGAAGCCCAGTTCGTCGCCCTGACCGGCCACGCCGTCGACGTCACCAGCCTGACGCCGACCACCCCGGAGGCGTTCGCCGCCGACCTCGCCCGCCGCAACCTGGCCTTCCGTACCCGGGTCGTGCAGGTGATGCTGCTGGCGATCCTCATCCTGCGGCCGCTGCCCGAGGACGTCGCCGCCCGGGTCCGCGCCTTCGCGGGCGAGCTCGGCGTCGACGACGACATGATCGAGGTGGCTCGGGACTTCGCCGACGGCGCGCTCGGGCTGGCCGCGGTCGACTTCGACCGGGCCGGCTACGTCGCGGACTGGTCCGGCTCCGACGCGACCAGCCTGCACACCTCCCGCGCGCTGTCCTCGGCCTGGGCGGCGAGCGTTGACGACCCGGAGCTCGCCGCCCGGTGGCGGGCGCTGGCCGACCTGCCCGCCGGCACCCTGGGCCGCGGGGTCAGCGACCTCTACGCCGCCCGCGGCTTCGTCGCGCCGGGCCAGCCCGGCTCGGCGCCGCCGCTGCTGGCCCAGCACGACTGGGTGCACGTGCTGGCCGACTACGGCACGACCGTCGAGTCCGAGCTGGAGGTCTTCGGCTTCATCGCCCGCTCCAACGACGACATGCGCGCCTTCTCCCTGCTGGCCATGGTCATCTCCCTGTTCGAGACGGGCTACCTGGCCGCCGGCGCCGGGCTGTTCACCGCCGACCCCGGGCACCTGAGCGGTCAGGCGATGGCCGTGCGACTGTCCGACGCGATGCGCCGGGGCGCGCTCGGTTCCGACCGCGCCGCCGGCACCGACAGCGTCGACTACCTGCGCATGGACTGGTTCGGGCTGGCTGACCTGCCCGTCGAGGAGGCCCGCCGCCGCTTCGCGCTGCGGCTCAAGGACCCGCGCGCGCTGGCCGCCGGCTCGGTCGGGCCCTGGCAGCCCGGCGGCATCAGCCCCTACCAGCTCGGCGCGGGTAAGGCGATGGCCGCGGCCGAGGGCCGCCCTTACGACGCCCACGGCGCGACCGTCGGCTGACGGCTCCGACACCACCCCGCGTTGCACGGAAAGGCACGGTTCGGTCACTACGGCCGTATATCATCTCCGTGTCGCTGGCGGTCGCCGGCGTTCGCCACTCGGGGAAGTACGCGCGCGTGCCTGCTGCTCGGACCCTGCCGTGACGCCGGACATTCCCGGGCGGCGCGCGACCGACGGCTCTGGGGACTCCATCGAGGGCTCCGCCCGGCCGCGGCCGGAACCATCGCTGTGGGCCAAGGCCGACCTGCTCGACGGGGCCGGTGGTGACCCGCCCCGGACTGATGAGCGGACTGGGCGGACGGCTGAGACCACTGAACGAGCCGGGCCGAACCCGCGGCCCGACGGCGAGGCCCGCCCTCTGCCCCGCCGGTTCGGCCCGCCTGAGCAGGCGTTGTGGCGCAAAGCCGACCTGCTCGACGCCCGTCCCGCGCCGCCACCACCAGCGGACCGTCGGGAGGCTCCCGACAGCCAGCGCCCCCGGGATGTGTCTCGTGAAGCCCGCTCCGACCGCGTCCGGTTCCCGATCCACGAACAGAAGGCCAACGAGATCCTCGAACGCGAACGCCCCCTCGTCGACCGGGTCGCGGGCGTCGTGAAACGTCAGCTCGACGGTAGGTCACCGGAAGGATGGGACAGCGTCCGAGGTCGTGCGAGAACTCGGGAGATACTAAGTATCGTCAATCAAGTTCGGGAGGCTTTTGGAACGGCGGAGGTGAAGGTCAAGGTGACCGATGACCCCGATGTGTTCGGATCATACCGTCACGATCGCAGCGTTCACAGGATAGAGGTTGGTAAGAACCTGAGCCTGGGCGAGACGATGGCCACAGTCGTCCACGAGGTGCGCCATGCATATCAAACCGAGGTGATAGAAGGAGTGAAGCCAGACCACCCCGACTCGGACGCGTGGGACAAAAATGATCAGCGCTATATAGACTACACCAGAGGAAACATAGTCTCGTACTTTACCCAGCCACTCGAGGCAGATGCCTATGGATTTGAGCGCGCAACAGCACGAACACTTGGATTGGACTGGCCGAACCTATGACCTATGTAACCGTACTGGCCCTGGCCCGCAATCAGATCAGGTCCCTCCCGGGCGTTACCGATGCCTTTAAGGATGAATACGAAGAATATTTGCGGGAGCTCGGCCCCGAATATCAAAAACACGCCGCAACCTGGGTGAATACCGGCGCCGTCCCGACGGCGGAGTTGAGAGGAATGAGCCTGGAGCGTCTTATGCGAGTGATGGACGCTCACCCCCTCATTGCCGTGATCATGCTTGATCGTCTGTCCAAGGATCCGGACGCCTACCGCCCGCTCATCCGGTTGAGCGACGGCATATTGCGGTTCGTGGCTCGTGACGCGCCGCGAGGATATGTCTCTCCCGCGCCAGCACCATCCGCCTTGACGGTAGCTATGGCGGAAGCCGTGGGCGGCTATCTTCTGTCCGAGGGCATCGATCCACCTGAGTTGCGGCTTGACGGGTCTCCAACAGCAAGTCTCGGGATAGTCGTCAGCGGTCTGGCCAGTGCCGCCGACTCGGATGAGTTGGCCGGGGAGGTTGAGGACCTTCGGCGGATGTGTGCCGCCGCCGGGGAGATTCCGGACGAGCCTGCGGAGCCGTTGAGCGAAGTACAGCGGATCGGGCTCGTGCTGCGGCTACTGGCGGACCTGGCGACGGACGACCTGCGCGCGGCCCGCGCCGAAACCCCGACCGAACAGCCGTAGGCCGCCCAGGCGAGAAGTCCGCCCGGCTTGGGGTCCTCAGCCCTCCCCAACGCGGATGATCGTCTTGCCGGGCACACGCGGGCCGGGCGCGAACGCGGCGGGCGCCTCGCGCAGCGTCCGGACAGCGCCCACGACCGGCCGAAGCCGGCCGTCCCGGACCCGCTGGGCGAGGTCCGCGAGCCGGGCCCGGTCGGGTTCGACGACGAAGAAGACCGCCCGCCCGTCCCGAGGCCGGACCGTCGGCGGCGCGGCGATGGTGACGAGCGTGCCGCCGGCGCGCACCAGCGCGGCCGAGCGGTCGAGGACGTCGCCGCCGATCACGTCGAACACGACGTCGACCTCGCCGACCTCCTCCAGCTCACCGGGCCTTGGGTCCAGGAAGACGTCGGCGCCCAGGCCGAGCACGGTGTCCCGGTCGTCGGGCCGCCCGGTGGCGAACACCCGGGCCCCCGCCTCCCGCGCGAGCTGCACCGCGATCGAGCCGACGCCGCCCGCGGCCCCGTGCACCAGGACGGTCTGGCCGGTCGTGAGCCGGCCGTGGTCGAACAGACCCTGCCACGCGGTCAACCCCGAGATCACCAGAGCGGCCGCCACCGTGTCCTCGACATCCGCCGGCAGCGGGGCGAGGTTGCGGGCCTCCACCGTCGCGTACTCGGCCAGCGAGCCGTCCCGGGCCCAGTCGGCCAGCCCGAACACCCGCTGGCCGACGGTGAGGCCGGTGGTGCCGTAGCCCAATGCGTCGACGACGCCGGAGAGCTCGTGCCCCGGCACGCTCGGCGTGCGGTCCCGGCCCGCGCGGTCGGTCCACGTCGCCGGCCAGTCAAGCTCGCCCGGGGTGAACCCGGCGGCGCGCACCCGCACGACGACGTCGTTCTCGGCGGCGTGGGGATAGGGCAGCTCCGCCAGCGTGAGCCCCGCGACGCCGGCGGTCCGGTCCCGAACGACGACGGCCTTCATACGGCACCCTCCCGGCGCCCCGGATCGATCCCCGAGCGCGGTCGCGCGGGCGAGGTCGCGGCAAGAGCCTGCCACGGCGGATGGCGACCCGCGACCAGAGGGAGGCGAGCGGCGGCGGTGCCGATCAGACGCGATCAGACGACGGAGCGCTTCTCGGGGAAGTGGCAGGCCGCGAGATGACCCGGCTGGTGTTCGACGAGCGGCGGCGCCTCGCTCCGGCAGACGTCCTGGGCCTTCCAGCAGCGGGGGTGGAAGCGGCAGGCCGCCGGCGGGCGCAGCGGGCTGGGGACCTCGTCGCGCAGGATGATCCGTTCCCGCCGGCGCTGGCTGGCCGGGTCGGGGATCGGCACGGCCGAGAGCAGCGCGTGGCTGTAGGGGTGCAGCGCACCCTCGTAGAGGGAGGTCCGGTCGGCCAGCTCGATGATCTGCCCGAGGTACATCACGGCGACCCGGTCGCTGATGTGTCGCACCATCGACAGGTCGTGCGCGATGAACAGGAAGGTCAGGCCCAGCTCGGACCGCAGGTCGTCGAGCAGGTTGATGATCTGCGCGCGGATCGACACGTCCAGCGCGGACACCGGCTCGTCCGCGATGATCAGCTTGGGACGGGTCGCGAGCGCCCGGGCGATCCCGATCCGCTGGCGCTGCCCGCCGGAGAACTCGTTCGGGTAGCGGTTGTAGTGCTCCGGGTTGAGCCCGACCTGTTCCAGCAGCTCCCGGACCCGCCCGCGCAGCTCCCCCCGCCTGGCCAGCCCCTGGATCCGCAGCGGCGCGGCGACGATCGACCCGATCGTGTGCCGGGGGTTCAGCGACGAGTACGGATCCTGGAAGATCATCTGAATGTCGCGGCGCAGCGGGCGCATCCGCCGGGCCGAGACGTGGCTGATGTCGGTGCCGTCGAACACGACGCTGCCGCCGGTCGGCTCCACCAGCCGGGAGATGAGCCGGCCCAGCGTCGACTTGCCGCTGCCGGACTCGCCGACCAGGCCGAGGGTCTCGCCCCGCGCGATCGAGAACGACACCCCGTCGACGGCCCGGACCGCGCCGACGGTCCGCTGCAGCAGCGTCCCCCGCTTCACCGGGAACAGCTTCTCGACGTCGGTGAGCCGGACCAGCTCGTCGGCCGGGTCGATGGCCCGCCGCTGGCCGGCCGCGCCTGCCCGCTCGGTCGCGTCGCTCACCGCGTCGGCTTTGGTCACAGGGTGCGCCTCAGTCATAGTGTTGGGGTCACCTTTTCGCGGAACAACCGCCGGCGTTCGGCGACCGGCAGATGGCAGGCCACCCGGTGCCCGGGGCCGGTCAGGGCCAGCTCGGGCCGGACGGTCCCCGTCGCCGGGCCGGCGACGTCCCGGTAGGCGCAGCGGGGGTGGAACGGGCAGCCCGGCGGCACGTTGATCAGGCTGGGCGGGGTGCCGGGGATCGTGTGCAGCCGCGTCTCCAGCTGGTGATCGAGCCGCGTGATCGACTGGAGCAGCCCCCAGGTGTAGGGATGCTCGGCCGCCGCGAACACCTGCTCGACGGGCCCATGCTCCATCACCTGCCCGGCGTACATCACCAGGACGTCGTGGCTGATCTCCGCGACGACCCCGAGCTCGTGGGTGATGATGATGATCGCCGAGTTGAACTCCTTCTGCAGGGTGCGCATCAGGTCGAGGATCTGGGCCTGCACGGTGACGTCGAGCGCGGTCGTCGGCTCGTCGGCGATCAGCAGCTCCGGGTCGCAGGACAACGCCATGGCGATCATGGCGCGCTGCCGCATCCCGCCGGAGAAGTGGTGGGGGTAGTCGTCGAGGCGGCGGCGCGGCTCCGGGATGCCGACCAGCTCCAGCAGTTCGGCCGCCCGGTTGCGGGCCGCCGCCTTGCTGACCTTGTTGTGGACCTGGTAGGCCTCGACGATCTGCTCGCCCACGGTGAACTGCGGGTGCATCGAGGACAGCGGGTCCTGGAAGATCATCGCCATCCGCCGGCCGCGCAGCTCGCGGACCCGCGCGGCCGGGGCGGTGACCAGGTCCTCCCCGTCGAGCAGGATCTGCCCGTCGATGGCCACCCGCCGTCCGCGCCGGTGCAGGCCCATGATCGCCAGGCTGGTCACGCTCTTGCCCGAGCCGGACTCGCCGACGATCCCGAGCGTCTGGCCCCGCTGGAGGGAGAAGTTAATCCCGTCGACGGCCCGCACCACCCCGTCGTCGGTGGTGAAGCGTACCCGCAGGTCGCGGACCTCCAGGAACGGCGGGGCGCCGTCGCCGGTGTCGCCCTTCCCGCCGGTGTCGCCCTTCTCGGCGGTGTCGGTCGGGTCGGTCACGTTGGCCGCACTCTCGGGTCGATGATCGCGTAGGCGACGTCGACCAGGACGTTCGCCACGATGACGAAGAAGGCGGCGAACAGCGTCACGCCCATCGTCACCGGCAGGTCCTGGGTGTTGATCGCGTCGATGGAGATGGCGCCGAGGCCGCGGAAGCCGAAGGTGTGCTCGGTGAGGATCGCCCCGCCGAACAGCACCCCGAGGTCCAGGCCGAAGATCGTGACGATCGGTGTCACCGCCGGGCGCAGCGCGTGCTTGCCGATCACCGCCCGCTCGGGCAGGCCCTTGGCCCGGGCCGTGCGGACGAAGTCCTCCCCCAGGGTCTCGATCATGCTAGCCCGGGTGAGGCGCGAGTAGTTCGCGGTGTAAAGGAACGACAGGACCAGCCAGGCCGGCCACAGGTTCCACGCCCACAGCGCCGGATTGTGGGTGAAGTCCACATAGTGGACGTTGTTGATGATGTGCCACTTGTAGCTGACCAGCAGGAGCAGCAGCAGACCGGTGAAGTACACCGGCAGCGACAGCCCGCCCAGCGACACCGCCGCCGAGAGCCGGTCGAACCAGCCGCCCCGGCGCACGGCCGCGTACACCCCGCTGGACACCCCGGCCCCGAGGAAGATCACCGCCGCGCCGATCGAGAGCGAGGCCGTCACCGGCAACGCGTCGACGATCTCGCTCCAGACCGGCTGGTCGTTGCGGAAGGAGTAGCCCAGGCAGGGCGCCGGGCACCAGCTGCGGTCCGAGCCCGAGTTGAAGTGCCGCCCGACGAACACCCCCCGCAGGAACGACCAGTACTGGGAGACGTAGGAGCGGTCGAGGCCCAGCTTCCGTGTGACGCCCGCGATCGTCGCCGGGTCCGGGCTGCGCCCGGCGAACAGGACGGCCGGGTTGTTGCCCAGCTCCTTCGGGATCACGAAGAACAACGCGAACGCGAAGATGCTGACGAGCCACAGAATGACGAGCGCGCCGATCAGCCGGCCCACGATGAACCGGGTCATGCCACCTCCCTCGGCGGGTCGGTACGTCCCGAACCCGGGGGCGCCGCGCGGCGCCCCCGGGCCGGGCCGGTCGGGCTACTTGACGACGCCGAACTGGGCGAAGTCGGCCATGCCGTAGGCCGGGGTGAAGTAGATGTTCGTAAGCCGGTCGCTGAACAGGTTGAACGCCTTGTCATAGAGCAGCGGCACGTAGGCGGCCGAGCCGACGATCGCCTTGTCCACCGCCGTCCACGCCTCCTGCGCGGCCCCGTCGCTGGTGGCCGATACCCCGGCGTCGATGTTCCTGTCGACGACCGGGTCGTTGAGCTCGGCGTAGTTCGAGTTACCGGCGGAGAGGATCTTCCGCCCGTCGACGATCGAGTCGAGCATCGCGTAGGGCGAGGGCCAGTCCGGGCCCCAGGCCGCCATGGCCAGCCCGATACCGTTCTTGTGGACGTTGGCCGGGATGCCGATCACCGAGGAGAAGTACTGCGACGGCGCCGACTTGGTGATCGTCACCTTGATACCGATCCTGGCCAGCGAGGCCTGGATCGCCTCGGCCTGCGCGACCTCCTTGCCGTTGGACCGGCTGGCCAGCGTGGTCGAGAAGCCGTTCGGCTGCCCGCAGGCGGCCAGCTCCGACTTGGCCTTCGCGACGTCGCCCTTGTCACCGGCGCTCGGGAACAGGTTGAACGACGAGTAGTACTTCACCGGCGGGGTGATCATCGTGGTGGCGATGGCGCCGCCACCGACCGGGCCGCCCCGGGCGAGCTGCTGCGCGGTCTTGTCGATCGCGTAGGCCACGGCCATCCGGCAGTGGATGTTGTCGAACGGCTTGACCTTCGTCATCACCGACAGGTAGCGGATGAAGCCGGTGATGTCGTCCGTGGAGCGGTCGGCCCGCACGGACGGGTCGGCCAGCAGCTTGGCCTGCATCGCCACCTGCACACCGGTCTGGCCGACGTAGAAGTCACCGGTGTTGGCGAACAGCCGGTTGTCGACGTCGTCGAGGTCGAGGCCCATCGTGACGACGATCTTGTCCGGGAGGGCCTTGTTCACCGTGTCCGTCGACGGGTCCCAGTTCGGGTTGCGCACGAAGCTGATCGACTTGTTCGGGACGTACTTCTCGATCTGGTACGGGCCCGAGGAGACCGGGTTGAACGTGTAGTTCGCGCCGGTGTCCTTCGACTTCTCCACCGGGGCGACGATCGGCACCGACATGACGTAGTTCCAGTCGCCGAACGCCTTGTTCAGGTGGAAGATGATCGTCTGGTCGTCCGGCGTCTCGACCGTCTTGAGCCCGAGCTTGTTCGGGTCGGGGTCCTTGTACGGGCCCGGGTAGGGGTTCGCCGGATCGTCGAGGTAGTCGACCAGGTAGGTCGGTCCGCCGTTGATGACGTCCGTGGCGAACTCACGCTCGACCGCGTACTTGATGTCCTTGGACGTGATCGGGGTGCCGTCCTGGAACTTGATCCCCTTCTTCAGGGTGTACTTCCAGGTCTTGAGGTCCGACGAGGTCGGCACCGAGGTCGCCAGATCCGGCACCAGTTCCGCGGTCCCCGGGCGCGGCGCGAAGGTCACCAGCTCGCGGGAGATCCAGCGCTGCTGGTCCCAGCAGTTGGCGTAGTAGGTACGGCCCGGATCCCAGTAGTCACAGTCGGAGTCGTTGAGGGCCTGCAGCGTGCCGCCCTTCTTCGTGGACGGGTGCGCGATCGTCGAAGTCCCGCTCGACGACGAGGCCGAGGCGCTCCCGTCGCCGCCGCCACTGCTGCCGCCGCAGGCGGCCAGCGCCAGTCCGGCCGCGGCGACGAGCGCACCGGCCCGGATCAGGAATACTCGCCGTTTCATACATCTCCTTTGTGGAATCCCGGCGGACAGTGGCCGGAGTCGGGGCGCCGCGGGGCGCCGCGGGGCGCCGCGGGGCGGCGGGCGGGCGCGCGGCGAGATGCCGGCGCGGGCCGCGGCTCATCGGCCGCCGCGCGGGTCGAACGCGTCGCGCAGGCCGTCGCCGAGCAGGTTGAACGCGAGGACCGTCAGGAAGATCGCCAGGCCCGGGGCCAGCATGAAGATGGGTTCGATGCTGAAGAAGCCGTGTGAGGCGGTCGCCAGCGAATCACCCCAGGACGCGGTCGGCGGCCGGACGCCGACCCCCAGATACGACAGGGCAGCCTCGTTGAGAATGTTCGTCGGGATCAGCAGCGTCGAATAGACCAGGACCGGGGCGGCGACGTTCGGCAGCAGCTCGCGGAACAGAATCGTCGGCGTCCCCGCGCCCAGGGCGCGAGAGGCCTCGATGAACTCCTTCTCGCGCAGCGAGAGAACCTGGCCACGCACGATCCGGCCGATGTAGGGCCAGGCGAAGATGCCGATGGCGAAGACGAGGACGCCGATACGCAGGCCCGAGCCGGACAGGCCGAACGCCTTGTTCGGGATCACCGCGACCAGGGCTATCGCGAACAGCACCGAGGGAACGCAGAGCAGCAGGTCCATCAGCCGGGCAATGACCAGGTCCCACACGCCGCCGAGATAGCCGGCGAGCATCCCCAGGACCGTGCCGATCACGACCGCGGTGGCGGTGGCCAGCAGCGCCACGAGCAGCGACACCCGCGCGCCGTAGACGGTACGGCTGAAGATGTCCCGCCCGTTGACCGGCTCGACGCCGAGCAGGTAATGCCAGCTCATCCCGCCGAAACGGCCGTGGGCGACGCCGGTGTTCGGGTCGAGCAGGTCATAGTGCGGCTGGTTGGGCGGATGCCCGAGAAGACTGACGATGAGCGGCGCGAATATCGCGACCAGGGCCAGGATGATCAGGAAGATCCCGCTGGCCATCGCCGCTTTGTCGCGCCGCAGGCGTCGAAACCCGCTCCGCCAGAGAGATCGGCCTTCCGTCGCGACAACGGTCACGGGAAGCGCTTCTTCGACCGCCAGCTCTCCGGGCGGAACCGTCACAGCCTGACCGCCTCCCACCGTCCGCCGCGATTTTTGATCTTTTTCGTCGCGGTGCGGGAACGGTAGCCAGCGGAGCGGTCAGGTGAACAGGCGTAAGAGATGGTTGACTCAGAAACTTTTCCTGGATGCCACGCCGCCCGACCTGACGGGTCGCGACGGACACATGAGGATACTCATCCTGCATGAAGTACTAACATCGTCTTAATGATGCACCCCGATCGGGGGCATGCGCCTTCCGGCCGGCGACGGTTACTGCCGGTCAGCCCCGTCCCGCCGCCGCGCGCCGGAGCCGGAGCCGTCCCCCGTCGCCCATGCCTCGGTGGGCGCCCGGCTGAACACCGCGGTCGGCTTGGCCCCGGAGGCCCCCGTCCCCGGATCGCTGACGGGCGGAAGACCCGAGGATGGCTAGGCGCCGGATGGCGAGGCGCCCGGATGGCGCGCGGAGATCCGGACCCGCAGGGCGGCGGGCCGGACGGCGAAGTGCAGCGCTGGGTGAAGTTCAACCGCCTCGCCGTCGACGCCGGCGTGCACGGGCCCGGGGGCACTGACCGTGACGCGGTGCGCGGTCCAGGCTCGCGCGGGCGAATGAGGACCGTCGCCGGGACGGTCGAGAACGACGATTCCCAGCTGGCCGGTGTCGAGCGCCGAGCGGGTGCCGCGGTGCAGTGGATGTTCCAGCGCGTAGGGGTTGTTCGAGACGAGTACGACGGCGGGCTCGGTGTGTTCGTGTCCCCGGTCGTCGACCAGGCGCAGATCGGGCGACGGTGCGCTGGGGCCGAGTACCTCCTGGGCGGTCTGCAGGAGCGTACGTAGTTTGGCGTCGCGGTAGGCGGGGTGGTGGACGGCGTCGCCGTAGATCCCGAGTGAGACGTTGTTGACGAACACCTGGCCGTTCACATCGGCCAGGTCGATCCGGCGTTCGACGCCCTCAGTGAACGCGCCGAGCGCGCCCACCGGGTCGTGGCGATCGATCCCGAGATCAAGAGCGAAGTGGTTGCGCGTGCCGGCGGGAATGCAGATGAAGGGCAGCTGGTGCGCGGAGGCGGCGGTGGCGACGACGGCCAGCGACCCGTCTCCTCCGGCCATTCCCAGCGCGTCCGCGCCGCCGGCCACGGCCTGGTCGACCAGCGCGGCCAGGTTCTGGCCCGCGGCCAGGATGACCGGCTCTATCCCGCGTTCGCGGGCCCGATCGGCGATGCCGGCGCGGGCCGCCGCGCCACCACCGGACCTCGGGTTGACGAACAGCACCGACCGTTCCAGTGGGCCGCGTGGCAGCTCCACCTCATTCCCCCCTATTTTTCGACCGCGCGTTCTGCCCGGTGGAGGGGCTGTCGCGGATCTCGAGGGTCACAGACGCTTTTCCACTGACGGGAATCGCCGCACTGCTCATCGGATTCTGGGGGCGGACGGTCGTGTGGCGATGATGCTGGTGGCCTGGGTGGACGTCGGGTGCTCATGAGCTGGCTCAGCGAGACAGCGGCGTCATTCCGTCTCCGGGACATCGCTGAGCAGCCCACGGGCGGCTCACCGGCTGACCTGCCGCTGAGCCGCCGCGTGGCCGCCGGGCGTCCGTCTTCCTGCCGACCGCTGACCTCAGACGGCGGCGGTGGCGCGGCTGGGGATTCCCCGTGCTAGCCGCGGCTCCCGGCGAGCTCATCGGCCTCAGCGCGGGCGATGATCGCGTCGGCGATGGCGTATTCGGCCTGGTCGATCGTGAGGAGCGCGACGTCAATGGCGTCGACGGCGTCCTCCTCCGCCCGCCCGGCGCGGTGGTCGGCCTTGCGGACGTCCCGTTCGGTGCGCCGCTGTTCCGCTTCGGCGCGCAACTCGGAGAACCGCTCGTTTACCGATGAGCGCACGGCGTTCCACCGTGCCTGCGCACCGGCTTCCGTCTGCGCGATCTGCTCTGAAGCCTGGGCCGCACCGGCCTCGGCTGATGCCTTGATCGAGTCCCGCTGAGCCTCCAGTTGCGCGCGGTTCTTCTCCCGAGCCGCGGCCACTACGTCCTCGAGGTGTCTCGACCGATCGGAAAGCTCACTGAGCTGCTCGGACAGGGGCTTCATTTGCTGACCCTCCCGTTGGGTGCTTGCTGCTTTGACAGCCGGCTGGTCACGGTGGTGCCTGTGTCCTGATTACCCGCGGGTTCTTGAGACGGTACCGGGCTCGGTGGCCCGCGGCAGCCCACCTGGGGTTTACGTCCGCAACCTCCGCCTTCGGCGCGCGCGACGACCTCGTCGACGATGGCGTACTAGGCCTGTTCCAGTATCGGTCCAGACAGGTGCGTTCCGGGCGTCGGAGACGGCCTGGGCGGCGGGGCTCATCATGCCGTCACGTTTGCAAGAGCCGGCTGGCGCGAAGACTCGTAACGCGGGCCTAGGGCCCACAACGGGCGGGTGTCGGCGGCCTCCGGGCCGGGCAGCCTTCCGACGTACCGGGCCGAGTACGTCGGGCGAGTTTCGTCGGCGAATGGGCCAGGTCAGGTGAAAGGGGACGGGATAGACCACCGCCGATATCCGATCACGGGCTCATCGGTGATCTGCAGGCGGCCGCCCTGGTTACGACGGACGGGGAGATCGAGTGGTTCTGGGCGCCACGCTTCGATTCACCGAGCCTCTTCGCGTCTGTTGGACCGACAACGAGAGGGACATTTCCGCATTGCTCCCGCACAGCCCCGGCTACGTGTCGAGGCAGCTGTACCTTCTCGTACGGCATCGGCAGGGGGAGGGCGTGCGCGGGGCAGCTACGCTGCGGCAGGGCCAGGTCGGCGCGATGATGCTGGAGACCGGCGAGACGGGCCCGCCACCGACAGCCTTGTCTACCGCTACAACCCGCGGGCCTCGTCGGCGCGGACCGCTGAGTCTCGCTGTCTGTCGAATTTCCACCGACCAGGACGACCCAAGCCTCGGCGGGTCAGCCCGGGTTGGCCAGGCCAACGGCCCACCGAACGCGGGACTGATGATCTTGTTAGTCTGAGCTGGACGGCGTCCAGACCACGAGGGGCAGCGCCATGCGCGGGTTGACCGACCAGGGTGACAAGGCGGTCACGGACCTTGCCGCCAGGTATGGCGTAAGCACCGACGCGGTCCGCGCCCTGCTGGAGGCGGTCCGGCGGGGCAACGGCATGATGGCGCAGTTCTCCCACCCTGAGCTCGGCGGCGGCGGGCAGTGGATGGCGAGCGGCATGACCATGGTCGGCGACATGTTCAACGACGGCCTGCGGGCCACAGTCAGCGGCCTCGCGAGCGAACTGTCGAGCCTGCTGGCATCCACCCCGGTCTTCGAACCCACGTCCGATCCGGTGGCCCCCGGCGGGCCCGGCCCGGTTCACCAGGCGAATCTGGGTTCATGGTGGCCGGCCGAGCTGGGACGGCCCAGCTCGGCCGGCGGCCAGAACGACTCCCACTACGCGGTGTTCCCGGCGGCCAGGCGGCTGGCCGTGCGGCACGGCGGCGGGCCCGTCCGCGTCTACGACACGCTCGACCATGTCATCGGCGGCGTCCAACAGGGGCAGGGCGGGCCGCTGGGCACGCTGTCGTTCACAAGCCAGCACGGCACATTCACCGTCGACAGCCTGCGGTTGGTGAGCCCGGCCCCCACGGCGCCGCCCGCTCCCGAATCCGACGCTGGCCCCGCGCCCGCCCCGCCATCCGCGCCCGCTCGGTCGCCCGAAGCCCCCGAGCGGACCTCCAACACACCTCCGCCCCCCGCCGCACCACCCGCACCACCCGCACCACCCGCGTCGCCCGCGTCGGCACCCACGGCCGGAACGGAGGCCGACGCGGTGCTGGCGACCCTCGACCGGCTCGGCGATCTGCACCGGCGCGGCGTCCTCACCGACGAGGAGTTCGCCGCGAAGAAGGCCGAACTCCTCTCCCGCCTGTAGGCCCCACCGCGCGGCCCGAGAAGTCGGCGTGTGGTGACGGCGCCGTCCTGGCGGAGGCTCGACCTGCTCGCCTACGGGGAACCGCTGGCGCTGGGCACGCTGACGGCGTTGACCACCCGGTCCGCGGTGGAGATCGCCGAGACTCAGGGCCTGGTGGCGGTGGCCGTCGACGGTGACCGGACTCTGGCGCGGCTGGCGCATCCGCTGTTCGCGGAGGCGCCGCGGGCCCGTGGCGGCGGTCCGCGGGCCCGCGCCGCACTCCGGGCTGGCCCTGTTCCGTGACCGCACCACCGACGCCGCGGGCCTCGCCGAGACCGTCCTCGCAGACACGCGGCCCCGCCACTGGCCCGGCAGGCACGGGGCGTGGCTCAGAACCCAGCGGGAGACGTGACGGGTTCGTTGCCGTCGATTTGCTTTACAGCCCAGCAACGTTGGATTAGCTTCCAACATTGGAAGTAGTTCCAAGTCTCCGCGAGCCCAACGATGCGAGCCGTGTTACGGAGGTCCGGTGACCGACCGATTGAACGTAACGTTTCCTTCGGGGCCGGACGAGTGTCACGCCTGGCTGTACCTGCCCGAGGGCGGCGGTCGGCGTCCCGTGATGGTCATGGCACACGGTCTCGGTGGGGTCCGCGAGATGCGGCTGGACGCCTACGCCGAGCGTTTCGCCGCCGCCGGCTACGCGTGCCTGGTGTTCGACTACCGGCACTTCGGGGCCAGCGGCGGTCA